>Ga0157363_1003066_pt1 | contig 14971 bp, 6 predicted proteins | sample AttsexASBM1_FD_111477 | JGI IMG/M metagenome (GOLD analysis project Ga0157363, IMG submission 111477) | Fungus gardens microbial communities from leaf cutter ant in Ribeirão Preto, State of São Paulo, Brazil - Atta sexdens ASBM1 | ecosystem: Host-associated > Fungi > Mycelium > Unclassified ...
CGAGAATAACTTTATGATGCAGACACAAATCGACTAATGTTTCTATGGGGTTATGTTGACAGATGCCCAAGTTTATTGTATGACGTCTATGATCTATTTATTTCGACCACCACTTACTGTTAAAGCCATTTATAGGAAAACGGCGGAAGCAAAGTTGTACACCTAATAATTTAAAAGATATTTTAAGTATATAATTATTTAAAAAGAATGTAAATATGTGTATTATTACTGTCCCTTAATTTTATGTCTGTTCGATAAACATTGTGTTAATAGAAGCTTACAATTTCCTCACTCGCAACTTTAACCAAAAACCTCCATCCGCCATCATAAGAAGTACTTCCTTCTTTAATACCATAGGAATTCGAGTTTTAATGTCCGGTTCAAGATTGCAACGCCAAAGTAGATAAAACAGCAAGACTTTTGCTTGCATTAGGGCAAACCTGTTACCTATGCACATTCTAGGTCCGATACCAAATGGCATATAGACTGAGTTGTTTACATCTCCATTAAAGAATCTGTCTGGATCGAATTTATCTGGATGCGGGTAGTACTTTGGATCGCGATGCAGACAATAATATGGAAACCATACACTATCACCAGGTTTTACTGTGATCGGTTCGCCATTCGGAGTCGCTGATGGTAATTTAGTTTCCTTAACACATTTTCTGTCAAGAAAAGGTCCTATTGGATATAGTCTGAGAGATTCATTTATCACGGCATCCAAATACTTCATGCAATTGATAGCTTCGTAGGTAGGTTTGCCGTTGGTCTGCCTAAGAACATCGTCGATTTCCTCTCTCAATTTTTTCTGAATATCCGAATTGACACCGATTTCGTGCATCATAAAACACATAGCTGTTGATATGGCGTTATATCCGGCGAGAAAGAAAACAAACGCTTGAGCTGTCATTTCATTAATGTCGTACTCACGTCCATTATCATTGTTCCTTGATTCTATCATCAATTGAATTACGTCCGGGCGAATAATTCCCTGCTCATCTCTGATCTTCACTGTGGTGGCAACAATATCTTTAAAAAAATTCTCTACTTTTGGGCCAAACATTCTCAGTTTAAAGAGTTTTGCAAGTCGCGGGAAATTTCTTTGCATTAAAAACTTAAAAACCAACCAGCCATCAAAATTGAATGATTCTTTTCCAAGTAAAAAGAACTCATTGTTCGGATGCTTAAAAGAATCCACGTCAATACCGAAGGCACACGTGGCCACCGTATCGTTGGTATATTTGGAAAGTAAGTCTTTCATATCATATGTTTTGGCAGCTTCGGATTGTGTTGTCACAAAATTGACTAAGTTTTCGGCACACTGGCAAATAAGTCCAAACATCATCTTTATCTTATTAGATGTGAAGCTGGGACTAAGAAGTTTTCGCATTTCGCGCCAATCATCTCCAAGTAAGTCAAATAAATTTTTATTTGCTATCGGATCAAAAGTTTTGTTGGTGAAGCCGGAATGATCGCAGAAATTATCGAATTGTTTAATGGCGATCATGGAAATCAGGTCTGGATCACGAATAACGATGACTGGCGTTAAAAAATCGTAGAGGCCGAAGAACTTTGCGTCCGGAAAGAGATTATACATTTTTTGTAGAAGCTCCATATGAGATATACGTCGAAAAGCAAAAGGCGCCATGTTACCCAACAATGGAATCGGTCGCAGATGAGGAATGTTCAGTCGCTCAAAGTAAGATGATTTAAACTTATTCAGAACAAAATAATATAAACAAATAATCACTGTTAAAATAGTCAGAAGCAAAGTAGAAGACTCCATCGTGACGAAGATTTCCAAATTAGTTGCAAGAAAAAAATGTTTTTTATTGTTAGGTTTTCTGATTGTTGTCAACAGAAAGTTTTTATTTCAGATTAATGATATGATGTTCACACTTAATTGTTAATTGTTAAAGTAGCGTCGATATCATAGAAAATGAAGAAGCACAAAATTACTAATTACATTATTTTAATAATTTTGTCAATTGTTAGAAATATTGTCTAACTGAAAATAGAAACGGTTAGCTCGTATTTATCATGTATTTACTGCGATGTGATACACGCACCGTGAGCCAAATTTTACTGATTGCTGCACGCCACGATAAGATTAATAATTAAAAACGCGCAAATATAGAGTTACAAAGTCAATTTATTATCTATCTCCTTGAGATGATAGTGTACTTTATCATAAACATTTTATATCAATATATAATAATGTCACTTCTTTTAATAAATTTGGTTGGAGCTTGAATGGCATTGATAATGTTTTTTTAATAAGTTAACCATGTAAGAGATGCATCAAGTATGTTCAAAGTTAGAAGTTGGAATAATATTTTTGTATGTATTTTAAATATATATATATTTATATCAAATAAATGACTTTTAAATTAAATTTAATTTTTTAATAAGAAAGTATATACAATATTTTCTTTTAATTATTTAAAATTATTTATTATGTGTATTTGATTATAAATAATAAAACACAATGGGATAAAATAGAAAATGATTTACGTAATATAAAACATAAAATATCTTCACAAATTGACATAAACATTCTATATTTAATGGAAAATAAATTAAAGAATAATTTTATTGAAAAATACTATTTATTTTGTATGTAATTATTTGAATACTTTATTAATCTTTCTTTTATTTTTATTATCAAAAAAATGCAATAATTTTGAGGGCATTTATACTACTTCCTGCACAAGCTACAAAACTGAACTATAAATATTTTTTTTTTATTTTATCAGAGTACATTTGACTACAGAGTTTTCATTTTTTTATCATATCAATTTTTATTTTCCTTTCTTTATCATTTTAATCCTAAAATAAATAAATAACTCTAAAAAAGATAATTCTAATTTAAAAAAATAAATAAATTATAATTTAATAAATTGAATTTTAATTAAAAATATGTGTTTTTAATGCGAATGTTTTTCTAAATAAAATTTTAATAACGATAATACTATACATTATCAATTGACTACATTTATCGTGAACTCATTTTTATTGATGTGTAAAATTGCTCTTTATTAAGCGAATTGTTGAAGTTAAGTGAGTTGAAGGTTGACCGATGATATATGGATTTTTTATTGATGTATAAGACGTCTAATAAAAATCGTAGTAAAATTGAATAAGAGATACTGGGTGCCTTCTATTTAAGGAAGTAAGCCTAGCTTAATAACACAAGTATCGTTCTGTCTTTATTATAATATGGAATATTACTAAATGGAAGGCAACTAATTTCTTACGCTGAGATAATAAAAAGTATAGAATAATTTTTTAGATTGACTGCGTAATCTTTTAGAAAAAATTTATTTAAAATAATTTTTTATTATTAATTAAACGCATATTATTTAATATGTTTAAATATATTATATTAACTATAGATTTATTAAAAGAAAGAAATCGATAGGGATCAATAGATTAATAAAATGATTAATTGAAATCGATAGGGATCAATAGATTAATAAAATGATTAATTGAAATTGATAGGGATCAATAGATTAATAAAATGATTAATTGAATAGAGCTATTTTGACTTTGATATAGCAAAACGATTTTTTATTTTAGGATATGAAATTGGAACAATTAAAATTCTGATAATATTGACATGGTCATTTTTTGCAACAAATATTTCAATGGTACGCCGGCATTATGTAATTAAATTTTAACTTTTGTATTTGCTGGATAAAACTTTTATTCAAATCTATAATACACATAACCATAGTTTCTATGTTATCGATGTTTCTGAGAAACAAAGTCATTCTGACAAGAAAATTTATCAAAATGAATAGAGGTTCACAATTAAGGACACAGCATTCTATCAGTGAAATGTGATCATAATGAAAATGGTGAAAAATGAGTAGGTATTTATGGGATATGTTACTATGATTGGCACCCCAAGGATTTCCGTAAATAATTCACTTTCTACGAATACAGAGTATCAAATAAATTATTGGAGCTTTTCGCACGTATTAATGGAATAAATAATTTTTCTTCTTATGAGCATAATTGTGCTAAAGATATATATTTTTGTAAATATAAAAATTGTAATTTGATGTTAATTAAAATTAATTAATAAAATTCGATTTTATTAATTTTAACATTGGCTGCATTCAGCGGAAAGAATCGCTCCGTGAGCAATTTTTTCGCTAAACGCACTCATTATTGTCAATTTATTAAATTTTAAATAATCGAAAGGTACTTGAAAATATGAATGAAATTGTCCAAATTAATCATTCATTTGTTATTTTTAAATCTAAATTAGAAATATTTTTGTCTAAATACCATACTGATTAAATGCTGACTACATAATCATATCATATATTACATTTGTCTTTTAATCAATTTTTCATAAATATTTTATATTTTATAAGTTTATCTAAAATAATTTTATATTAGTATAAGAAGTTTTTTAAATACAGTTTTATATTAAAAAATATTTAGTTTTGTGTTTTTTGATATGACGATAAGATTTTTAAATAATAAATATAATAATAAATATCGAAATAAAAATCATCATTTATTATAAATTAATTATACGTGTCGTGAAAAAAATATAAAAAGTCTTTCTTTTCTTCACTATGTGGCTTGCAAGAAAATGCATGTTTATAAAGCGTTTTAAAAAGCATACTATCCGCTTTTTATGTACAAATTGCATGTGCATATAGTTTAACCATTATGCATAACGCTATACTTTGCGTATTTTTCGTTTGTGTTTATTTGTATAAGTTACTATCACGCATCTTGTGAAACTCGCGTCTGTATACAACATATCCATTTACATAAATTTGCATTCCATATAAGTCATTTCTTAAAATTGCAGTATAAAACAATGTATAAATGTAATGTAGTGTAAGAAACATAATTCAATTAGTTTTAAATAAATATGTAAACAATCTCGTAAACTAAATCTGTAATATTTGTTGTTTAATAAACTAGAATCAAAAATTATATTGCATTTTATTTATAATCAATTTCAGAATTTTTTAATAATGCAATTTATTAAAAATAAATAGATGTACAAAATTTTTCTAATCTTTCATAAATTTTATCTATATAATTTATTACTATTAATATAGATGTCTTTTTTAATAAAGATATAACTATTAATATGACACTCACATTACTTTTTTTTATATCCAATTTTTTATTGAAATTATTTTATTATTTTTAAGAATGCATAAAACAGATGGTATAATATTTAAATATTAATATAAATATTCTTAATATTGCTTTTAGGCAAAATACATTAAGGATAAACAGCAAACACATATTTATTATGTTATATAATTTATGACTGATATATTTGAAGAGATGATTAAATCTTGGAAAGATAACGTCATTTATCAATGTCTCTTATAATTGATATTCTCTCTAAAACTCGAAGAGTGAAATATCACTCGAAACGAGTGAAATATAAGTATAACAAAAAGTGAAAGTTGAGCTTGGACACTTCGAATGACTCGCGATTGCAAGAGTTAAATTGCAAACATCTCATAATTCTTCAAACCTCTATAAATTGAAAAAGTATAATGCAAATTTTAATGTTTCTTCTTGAGTAAATTTTCTTGAGTATTTTCTCTAAATTAAATTTAAATTATACTTTCACACTATTAGCACTTTTCACAAATTAGCAATGAACAATATAAATAAGGTTTGTATATGAAAAGTTCTATATATATATATATATATATATATATTAAAAAAGATTTATTACATTGAAAATAAATAAATAAAATAGAATATTTCCCAGATGTGCTATTTTATTAGGCTTAGATTGCGATAATATAGTTTTTTATGTGTATCGTTGCTTTTGCTATTCAACAAATCATCCTTATTCCAAAGTAATTTCCTCGAATGAGGCAACGTTTACATGTGAATGAGTCAACTGCAAATAAGGGGATTGACAAGTTTTATCGATATCAAAGATGAAATCTTTATAAAACCATTTTCAGAGTGCCAATAGCAGCAATAACGGTGGCGCCGGAAATATGAATCTGGTTTCGCTCGTGGGCACGAATGGAACTCGAAGACCACCCTCTCAACAATCATCGTTTCATTCGTCTAAGAACCATTCCCGGCATCAACCTGCATCTGCTCCGCCGTCGACACCGCGGAACGCCTGTCAGATGACCGAAATAGAAGCTCCGTGTATACGTAAGTCTATTGCGACGTAAGATTCAAGCCTCTTAAAAATCTTCCATGTAGTATAACTTATAAGATAAGATTGTATTATCTCGTGATAAGAAATTATGAATGTTATCAATATTTTTTCAAAAGAAAATAAATATCAATATTCTTTTATAAAGTTCTCTTAATGACGTAAACATCATATTTTGCATGATATTTATAACTATTACAAGATGGTCTGGCACTATTAAAATTACAAAATATTCTAAAACTACAAAAAATTCTATATTAATAAAAAAAATAAAAAGTTTTGTATTTAACCAAGGTAAAAAGACTTTTCTATTGAGTTAATAAGTAAATGTAAAAATAAGCTTTTTACATTTATGATTTTGAATAGATGTAAAAGCTAAGATCTATTTTTCACTTCGCAGACGTTAGGTCATCTTGTCGGAATCTTGGATCGACTAGATTTAATCAAGAGAGCATCACTAAAATGCTCGTGCTTATTAGTACAGTCTTCATATTACTTAATTTACCGAGGTGAGGATTTTCATTAATTATTTCTATTTAACACGCTTTTTTTCTGTTTATTTGTTTACAGTACGTTCAAAATTTCCATGAATTGTGTTTATGACATTTGTTGTTATATGTCTTCTTTTATAATTTATAAAATACGTATAAATAAAACTGAATATTTATAATCAGATTAAATTATATGATGCACACATTGTTTCTTTAAAATAAATGTAGCAAAAGATACAATTATTACCTACTGAAGAGAAAATGTTTTCAAATTATATCATCGAAACATCATACGTAAATTGTTGCATTAATCAAGTAATTTAAGCTCGAATAATGCAGTTTCCATTTGATGATAGAAATACATTTGGGCTTTTAATTTAATATGTTTAAACAAATGTAATTTATAGCAGAATTTTATTATATTATAATTTATAATATATCAATGATATGTAATGGTGTAAGAAAAAAATTTTGGAGATATTCTACACGTGTGTGAATACTTGCTTTTTAATAAAATTTAAATTTTTCTCTCATGTTGTAATAAATGAAGAGGAAATAAATTTCATCTCAATATTATTCATTTAACGAGCAATAAAATTCTATGAATTTTTTTCAAAGGACATAAATTGTGAAGTAGATATAAATTACAGTTTGCGATGAAAACGAAACGGTCAATATTTTTTGGTGAAATGAAATTTGCACGAAATTGTATTACAAGTTGAATTTTCTGTTTCAGCTACGTGATTCGTCTATGCGTGTTCTTCTTTGCGCTAGCAAAGAAGGATACACCGGAGACACTCTGGTGTCTTCAGCAGTTTTTCATGCTGCTCTATTATACAAACTTCAGCATCAATTTCCTTTTGTATGCAATGTGCGGCATCACGTTCCGTCGGTGTCTGGAGCAGATACTGCGTAGGATTCTAAAGAGTATGACTCGGTATCACTGTAGTCCACAAAGGTACATATAATTTGCATTCCATTGAAGATCCGATAGAAATTAAATTTTAAATAGTTAATGGTGACTATTAGGGAATCAGTAAGTCCGTGAAACATCAACGCTCTTTGACGATGATTCTCCTTTATTCGTATTTGGTTTCAACTGAGGTTTTAGTCGAAACCCTCGAGGCTTTTGGACGTAAATCCAAGGATAAATCTAAGATGATCCTGTTTGCCTGAATCGCCTTGAAAGAGCGCACCATTTCACCAGAAGCGATACGCATCTGTGACTTTAAGCTCGACTTCGATAACGAGATTTATGCGTTGAGATGAATTTAACAAATAATAAAAAGTTTGTCAGAAAATAAGAAAAATGTTGCTGTAAAACTCTAAACGATATAAATATTTGACTGACATAGATAGGATTCTTGAATTCTGTACGCAATTCATGTATGATAATGTAGATTCACAATTATTGTATGTGAATCACACATTCAGCTGTTACCTTTACAAAAATCTGTTTCTATTTATTCTTGTGCAAGTTCGGAGATATAAAAAAGTAGCAAAATCGCTTCGAAATATTCACGATTATGTATCGAGATTTCAATTTTGATTTTTTAAATCTTTTTTAAAATTAAATAGCACATTATGATATATAAAAAATATCAAATGAAGTTGATTCTCTTTCTTGGATTTTTGCTTTAACTATATTTGCAGTCTCTGATTGTCGTATCAGTAATGACCAATGTTCTGTTTTCACATCGTACTTTTTACTTTAAGAGAGAGAGAGAGAGAGAGAGAGAGAGAGAGAGAGAGAGAAAGAGAGAGAAAGAGAATGCATGAAATATTCATATATTCATAGAATCAGTTCTGTGGATATGAATTATTAATGTAAGAGAATTATCACTGGGGTAATCAACGAATTGTGGCAATTATTCTCAAATTACTTAATTTGTTCTCATGTTACTTAATTTAAAGAAATGATCGCAAAATTTATATTATTAAAATTTTTTATTTTTTTTTAAATTAAAAGAAATGTAAGAAAAGAATGTAAGATACTTTACTTTTACAATATAGACAAGGAAAATGTATGAATTTTCGAATATTAGTACGTTTTTTCTACAGACTTAATTTTTTCATTTTTAACATAATAATGTTATTAATTATAATTTGAAGTTTTTATGTGATATTAAAGTAAATGAAACAGTATCATATTTTAAAACTTTTCTATATAGTCTTATTTAAAATAACTAAGATTTTAGTAATGATAAAATAATTAACTAATCTAAAATTTATTTCAAATGGTTGTAAAATAAAAGTTCGAAAAAATCGATAGTTTCCAAAAATTATTATAAAAATCAATTATTGTAGTAAAATTGAAAAGAATTTTAATATTTTTTTTTTAATGTTTTATAGAAAAGAAGCTGCCTGATGTTAAAATTTATCACATTAAACTAATTTTTCATTATAAGAATAAAGCTTAATTAAAGCTTAGAGAAACAATAAAAAAAAAATTATTAAATACGCTGCCAAGAATGTTATTTTTTTCTTGATAAAAAACCATTAAACATAGTTGCATATGTGTTATTGGTATATAACTCAAACGCAAAAGAACTCGAGTTGCCACGTCTCTTTTGCGTTGATTTTCTTTTTTGCACAATTAGGACAGAGATCGATTGACCAGCTCGCCTAGGGAAATCACCGGGAAAAAATTTTTCATCCGTAACACATGGAAGAGAATATTCTTTTGGGATGCAATTCCACTTAAAATCTCGAATAAACCTGTTTTTGAATGTGAATTCTCTTTTACGGATTTGTACCTCAACGTAATATTAATAAAAAGAGTAACACTATAAACCTTGTAGTTTTACACGTAGTACATGATCATTACGCGTAAAACATGAAATTATTCATTTTATATAACAAAGTCCATTTATTTATATCAAATAACTGCGTACTTCGTATATCAATACAAGAATGTTAATCAATAATACGTTTCTAAGTATTTTCATAAATTTCTTACTAAAACGTCTGAATTTATATGACAATCGTTTATAAAATGCAGTTTTGTTATTTTTTTACTATATAAAAGGAAACTGAGAAACGAAAGGTGTTAAAACATTATATATAATACATATATATATATATATATATATATATATATATATAATATATATATATAAAATATATACACTTATGGAAAAACTGAAACAAAGGTATTCAAACAAAGATACAAGTTTAATGATCCTTTAATAGATAGATATCTTTAATAGATAGATATCTTTAATAGATAGATACCTTTAATAGATATTGATAAAAGTATTATAAATGTGTGTTGTGTGCTTATTCAAATTAATAATACATAAATACGAATTTCATTTTTTTTTTAAGTAATGCATTTTTTATTGCTATTCAATTGCCTTCGAGCTAAAGCCTTATCGTGGAAGCTTTTACAGTTATAATATCTTTCAATAGTTGGGGTCAATATAAATACACGTGTTTGGCATTACTTTGTACGCTCTTTTTGAACGAACATAAACCCATACACGTGTCGTTGCTTGAAAAATATAGTAGAATGGCATAAATAATATATAAACTTTCCTTTACATGTACATGTAATTTGTAAATTCGTAAATTTGAAATTATAAAATACTATTTCATTAAAAACTTTTTTTCTACATTAAATGTGTTTTCTACATTTCATGTGTTCTATTTTTTATGTATAAATCATATAGCATAATTCATGTATCGTACATATCATAAAGTTGTTAATCAATATTATTATGTTACGATATTTATGTATAAAATATATCTAATGTATAAAAAAATTTTAATTTGATTATGTGCATATGTATTACGTAAGATGTCATTAAAACAGCAAAGATTCGAGGGAGAATTAAAAAATTAAAATATGTAAATTGATTCTATATGACATTTTATATTACATCATCGCTATAAGAAAAATGACTTTAAAAGTCATCAAATATCATAAACACACACGCTAATTCTATCAATTATAATATATCAATATTCTATATATATCAGTAATAATTACATATATTGATAATGGGATATGTAACGTGTAAATATATAAACAGATATTCTATAAATCTCTGTATCTTTTTTATAAAAGTATACTGGCCGTGCTCCTGTTCCATATTTGTTATTCATAGAACATATGTATTTTAAAAATAAGAATAGAGTAATAAGAATATCTTTTTAAGAGAGAGAGAGAGAGAGAGAGAGAGAGAGAGAGAGAGAAGTAAAAATTCATGAAGTACAACATATATATATATATATATACACATATACATATATACGATACATGTGGTTAACGTGTTATGCATTCCTGTATATAGCATTGTATATGTTTAAGGAAAAAATATATATTAAATATACGTATTTTAAATATATGTTTAAGGAAAAAATACGTATTAAATATACACATATATGTGTATGTTGCGTGCAGATATATTTATCTGTAAAGACTATCAGATAAAACAAACCAAATTTCACGATTGCTATATGTTTTATTATTATATGTCAATAGATATAATTATTCATTTAAGCATATCATTTTAATTAAATTTATTAAAAGATTGAAGAACGTTATATAATAATATTTAATAATTATTATTTCTATACAATAAGTCTAATCTAATCGATCTATGTCAATCTATGATATTATGCTGATCTTTTGAAATCTTGTAAAATTACTTTTTACATTCTTTGGAGTGGAATCTCACTCTAAAGAATAAAAATTGAGTCTTGTGAAAGAGTGGCTCAATTTTCAATCTTTAAGAGTGATATTTCACTCTTCAAAGTCAGATTTATTCTAAAAAAAAGTTTTAAAGAATAACTTTTGTATTTCAGAACTTATTTATATGTAGTTTGTCTATACCTGATTGAAATATGACAAATTTAAATGAGTCTTATACCGACTATATAGCATTTATGTACATATATTATATATTTTATATAATATAATATATATATATATATTTATGGATATTATTCTTTAAATGATATTGTTTATTTATATATATTGTGTAAATAAATTAATGTTGTTTTTCGAAAAGATTTGGAGAAAATAATATTGTTATTTGTGTTTCCTATTCCAAATATTTAGAATTTGTTTCGCCGCATTTTCTTTTCGAAGATAAGCTACTTGTGTTTTACAGAATGTCTCATAACTATCACATAATATTATAATAGTTTATTTTGGAATAGAGTAAAAAATTCTAATATGAAAATGTCAGAATAGTTTTTAAATTATAATAGATCAAAAATAATTTTCAAAGATAATAATACGTACAGAGAATTCGTACGAAGCAACGTCATAATTACACATCTTGTAAAGAGATGACCGATGCTCATATCTGTGTAACAGACTTCATCGAGCGAATTCTAAGCAACGTTACTGCTTATCTTTGATTGGTAATAATTAAAAAAATTAATTATTGTCTCGATATTTCTGTATTAGGATTTTTTATTTTACCTTATTTTCAAAATATGCTAATATATTAAAGAAATATTGTACAGTATAAGTTGTGAGACACCATATGTATGGTTCATTTCCAAAATTTTTTAATTTAAAAGAAATTTGTTGTTTTATTCATATGTAATGAGTGCTGTATGTTTTTTCATTATAGTTAAAGGATGTACGTAGATGTTTCTTCAGACGCCCCCTCCCCCCCCCCTTCCAATATTCTAAGTATATAGAACCTTCTGTATCCAGAGGAAATATATACATATTATATATGCCAGGGATACATGATATCGGCAAACATTATATTAATCTAAAAAGGATATTATAGCATGGTCGGTGTACATCGATCATCATTAATAACATTCTTCAAGTTTTTGCATAGTGTAATCAAATTTATGATTAGAGTATTGAATAAAAATAAGCATTATCATGTTTCTACATTTAACATAATTTTTATAACTACATACATTAATATATTTAAAAATAAATGATTATGAAAAAGGCGAAATTATAATTATTAATAAGCAAAAAATTATAATTATTAATAAAGCAAAAATGTATAATTTGAAATATTTAATGTAAATAGTTTGTAATAAAGAATACTACTTTGCAAACTTTAATTTATAATATTAAAATAAAATTTGTACTTAAATTATTCTAAAATGTAGAAATCCTTTTTAAACAATTCAAAAAGCTTCGAGCTATTTATAAATTTCTGAGAAAGATTTTTAAAAATCGTGAAATTAATTGATTTAGTCAAATTTCTCTCTCTGTTGTCTGATTATAGTTTGAAATAAATCATTTTTGAAATATAGAAGTATTAAATTGGAATACTAATAAGCTCAATCAAGAAATTGGAAAAATTTTCATCTCGATAGTTATTGAGATAACAGAGATACTATATTTATCTCATTAATTGCTTATCACTTACCTTAGTCTTTCCCGAACTGGTTAAACCCACGAGCATTAATCCGTTACGCATCAAAATAGTCTCGTACAGCTGCACTACCTTTCTCACAAAGTCTGTAATTAGAGTTACAGCTTCAATAGATTCTGCGAAGCATGGCCAGACAAGTTACGAAAGCTGTGAATGCCAGTATCGATCGAATTCGCATTGTCATATTTAGCATGCGCTTTCAAATTGGATGCTTTTGTGCGAAAACACATTGTGCACATTGCATTTATTTTTATAATTCTCATAATTTTGCGAAGTATTATTCTCCAAATATGTTCTTTCTTGCGCGATAAGAAGATGTAAAATGGATAATTATCATGAAAAATTAATAATAAGATTCTCACTTTGTAAAAATTTATGCTCTCTTCTTTTTCTCTATATATGGATATTTTTTAAGTTATTAGCACAAAAGAATTTAACACAAAAAAATATTTTTTCCATCAATATAAAAATTTATTAAAAGTTTATATGTATAATATATATATATATATAGTAATGGTTATTGCTTTATTATTCAATAAATATATAATTTAATCAGTCAATGAGAAAAATATAATAATGTTATAAAATTTGTTTTAATTCTATTTATTTTATTGTGTGCAAAATAATAAAATTATTCATATTTAGATAATTTATATTACTAAATTAATATAATCAATATAATTTCTCATAATTTCTCTTTGTTTGTCATTTATATTACAAGCTAATAAAAAAAATCTATATATCTATACAAAAAAATCTCAATATTTATTTGCGTAATAGATGAAAAAAAAAGGATAAAAAAGTTTTCGTATAAATAAATTCTCCAATATTAATCATGTAATTGACAAATATTTATTTAACTTGTATAATTTCGTAATATGGAAATGAGAGAGATTTTTGATGTAATTTAATATTTGGTTTATATATATCTCTAATTAGTTTCTGTGTTTATATTTAAGTTAATTGCATGATTATAATATAATATAATTGTACATTATAAGCCATCTGCCACACATAGAAAATATTTTTTGTAAATATTTAATACATTTTACATTTGTATGTCAAATTTTAATATATGTATAATAAATGTCCATATATTAACGTTTTTTTTTTATTTTGCATATTATTATATGTAAAAACGTATATTAATAAAGCTATAAAAATAAATATTTTTATCGCGTGTTTATTGAAATATGTCGATTTTAATTAACTTTTTGCAAATAAAAAGAAGAGATAAATAATTCCTCAACTGCAAACCGAGAACAGCTATTGTAGCTTAACAAACAATTTACAGATTTTTTTAAGCGCAAGCTAAATAAGGCAACAAAAAGTCAAACTAATTTATACATTTAAATACATACTCTGCACATATACATATTTGTGTTTTAATTAAAAAAGAAATAAAACACATTTATATTTTGAAACACTTTCATAAATTTAAAATAATTTGTTTATGCATTCTACTGTTTATTACTGTGAAATATAATATTAATTGCAAGTATAAATTTTATATTTTTTCTTGCTCATTAGTATACTTTCAATGTATCTCATCTATACCTTTAACAACACCATAATGGCACAATCAAAATTTATAAATATAAGTTACACTTACGATGAATTAAACCGAGAGTAAATAAAGATTGAAAAAGTTAAGATTTATCTTCTTTATATGTGCAAAATATTTAAATTTCAGAATTTATTCAAAACTAGGTTTTTTTAAATTTTTTAATTATTTAGCTTCTTTGTATTAAAATATTTAAAATATTTATAAACTGACTTTGCTTTTATATTGAGATTTAATATTTAAATACAAAAAGTATCTATTATTAAATGTACTTATAAATGGAAAAGTAAACTTACCATCGACGTCTTCTAAACCCATTTGTTTAATAGATCTGCGGATGCCCGCTTCTAGGATTCCATAATCCACTGGTTTCTCGATTAGC
>Ga0157363_1003067_pt1 | contig 14971 bp, 5 predicted proteins | sample AttsexASBM1_FD_111477 | JGI IMG/M metagenome (GOLD analysis project Ga0157363, IMG submission 111477) | Fungus gardens microbial communities from leaf cutter ant in Ribeirão Preto, State of São Paulo, Brazil - Atta sexdens ASBM1 | ecosystem: Host-associated > Fungi > Mycelium > Unclassified ...
GATGCACGATTTCGTTATACAAATATATAGCTCTCTGCCGGCAATGTGAATTTTAACTCTTCTGTCAGCAATAGGAGTCTTCGAGAAGCAGCAATTTTTTTTATTGTTTCGGATTACATAAAATTTGAAAAACTTTTGGTGCACTTGTCAAAGCTTCAACAACGAATTTTTACATCATAGAAATCAGATTGTATTTTACTTATTTTTTACAGATTTATTTATCAAATTTCACGATTAAAATATCAATGCCTTTAAAACTTCAGTCTTACTGGCGGAGAGATAAGACTGATAACATTAATTACGTTTTCTTTAATCCAATAATTTGAACAGGAAAAAGAAAAATTTGGACAAAGATTTAGGCAGAATAGAAATCTGAGGCGTGCCGATTGTATTGCTGATATAAGATGTTCCAAAATTGACGATAAATATTTCATAAACATTTTTGTATTTTAAGATGAATAATCTGATATAAAAATGTCGAGATATAATTTTAATAATTGGATAATTTTTAAATGAGAAGAGTTTCAAAATTACGAATGATGGGGTTAAAATTTCACGCTCTCAGGGGTGCGTTCCAAAACTCAACTATATCAATGTATAAGTGAGAACAGTAGGTTTACTTTGTGTCGACACCTTTGATTAATAACCACCATATTGGTCAGTTGTGCATGAGCAAATAAGAGCGAAGTTGCTTAGTTTTCTTAGTATTTGAATAGAAGAAACTGATCGGTACGTTATGTTATTAGTTGTATAGAACGGTCATGCGCGAAGGACGACCATTAGCACCATTTTTATCTAAGTGATTTTACTGTTCTTACTATGACTATAGAATTATCACAGAAATGAATTTTAAAATTCCCTGACTTTTCCAGATTTTCTAGATGAAAATAGAAAATTTTTTAATATAAAATATGTAAATTTTAACACATTTAAAATCAAGAATTGTAGGAAAGCTAGTCTATATTATTAAAAACAACGCAAAAAAGATTAATAACATACTAAAATTTTGCAAATTCAAGCCAACAAAAAATAAATTAGTATTGAGGAAAAAATGCAATTACATTTGAGTGATTAAATAAAAGGGTGATTAAATAAAAATAGTGAATAAAATATAAATTTTTATTTTTTTATTATTATTATTTTATTAAAATCGTTTAAAGTGTGCAAGTTTTGAATGTATTTCACTATAAATGTCAGATTATAATATAATATTAAAAAATTATCTGGAATAAGAGCAATTTAAGGAAATTGTGAGCAAATTTCAAAATTCCAGATTTTCCCCTGATTTTTCTCGATTTTCCAGATCTGTGGCAACCCTGGATTATGTCAACTCCCAGTATTTTTTATCTTCATTCGGTAAACAAGGATAAAATGATATTTGGATTGATAGAATTGAGTTTTGAACGTTTATTCCTGGGATGATAAGATGATCAGTGTGAAGGTGCTTCCTCGAACTTTACGCCTTTGACAATAATAAAATTTAGTATGATTTACACTATGACCATCTTGACATCTTTGAGCGAAATTCTAGCTCCGTCATTTATAATTTTTAAATTTTTCCCATTTAAAAATCATCAGTCTCGACATATAACATACTAGATTTATAACGACTTATAACGATTAACTAGACAACATATTCGTACTAGACTTTTTATCTTAAAATGTTACAAAGAATCTGTTTTTAAAATATTTAGGTATCGTCAGTTTTGGGACATCCTATATATTTGTTTAGGATTCTTTATTCACTGAAAGAAACTGTCTTCAAAGAAAAAGACGCTCTGTAGACGAGTCTGTTATCAAATAATTTCAACATTTTTCCTAAACATAAATATATAATATATATTTAATAGCAACACGAAACTCTATTTGTTGTCCTTTATCTTTTGCTTTCGAATTGAACCCGTTTTCATTCCAACACATTTACCAAAGTGCGAACCGCATTTATTTTGACAATCAATGCAATCTTTCGGAAAATTGGATTTTCTGGTGATAATTAGAGGAAGCATATCCCGCGCATACGTACAAACATGAACTTCGTTTCTCTTGGTTACCAGTTATGTTTTCTTTAATCCAATTATCTAAGCGCCGAAAAGGAAAATTTGGACAAAGACCTAGACACAGCAGAAATCTGATTGCATGCCGGTCGTAAGGTGAAGATGTAACTCATCGTTGATGTCGGCACTTTTTTCGACTCGTCTTCGGAAAGGCTCGTAAAACCCTTCGTTTCTTGTAACTCAGGACTACTTTGTTACAAAATCGGATTCGCCATAGTGTTTCCAGGATTAAGATCACTAGACCGGAGACGAACTCCATAATAATCATCATAAAATTAGAAGTTTATGTATTAACGCAGGATACAGCAATATACATATACACGTCAACAAAATCAGAAGGATAAGTGGTACTTTTAAGGACTCTATTCCCGTGATCATTGTTCGCCGCAGGTTCGATATATATATAAAATTTTTTTGAAGAAAAAGATGCTTTTTGGTGCCGACAGAAACGAGCGTGAACCAACGCATTCGAGAAAATAGGCCCATGTATTTTTAAAATCGAAAACAGGCAGACTTTTCAGTTTTGTAAATTTCCATATTTTTTAAGGGTACCGCGATAACTAGAAACTTAAAAATTTATTACAGTGTTGGCGTTATTTACTTATTCTATAAGCGTTGCTCTGTCACATTTGATACTACTTATAAAATAAGAAAACTCGCTTAATATTGAAAGAACAGAAAAGGGGAAAAGAGAGAGAGAGAGAGAGAGAGAGAGAGAGAGAGAGAGACATAATAAATGTATGGGATCCAATTTTAATTTTAATTAGTATTGTTGAATTAGGGTAATTAGAACCAATCAATTTATGGAAACATAAATTAAGTGCAGTAAGTAATAATAGATAAAATATAAATATATATAAATATATTTTTGTTTTAGTGGCTTTTTCTGCCATTTATTCTATCGATATATAGGATGTTTGTGAACTGGTTCAACCAAGGAGATGATTCTACATGAAAAAATAAATTAAAAAATAAATTAAAATCAAATTTTTTTATATGAGATTTCGTTTTCGAGAAAATCTATTTTAAATATTCGCTGGGTATACAAGTACACTTAACTGTATTATTACATCGAAAATACACAATAAAAACAAAATATTCACGCACGAAACATTTTATTAATTTATAAATTGTTGGAAATGTTGCTCATTGCGTCGAATACATAATTCTGTTTTCTGAAATAAATTTTTGTAAATGCTTTCTAACATGTTCTGGTGCTTCTTTAATTTATCAATTAAATTCGTCCTCGTCGAATATTTAAAATTGATCTTGAAAACACAAAGCCTTATTATATATATGAAAAAATTTAATTCTAATTTTCAACTTATTTTTTCACGTATAGAGAACTCACTCTCGTTTTATCAGTTCACGAACAGCCTGTATAATGCAACGAATATTTATTTTCATTTCTATAACAAACAGCAATTCATCTAAATGATAGCGAGTAATTTTTCTATTTTACAGAAATCAAAAGGTGTCACTGAGTACTCGCACTATTCAAACATCAAATTGAACGATATTATGGTCCTGTTAAATGCTATAAACTCTTTGCACATCTAATACAATGATATTCCATGATAAAGTGTTCGAAACAAGCAATCGAATGGATGTCGATCGATATTCACGTGATGATAAATGTGCACGGTCTTCGGCGTACAACGACCGATGTACTTATCTATTAAACTGATCGTGTAATCGCGCACTTGTCCTTCGTATGTCATCAATCGTCGCGGCAACCTCTCATAGCACTCTCTCCTTTGAGAGCTAATACTTCGTGGCATCGACGTCAAGAGTATGCCTAATAATAATATCGTTCAGGAGAAGTATATAAGCGCGGCCTGTGAAACGCGTGTCGCCGTTCGCCGCGCGCGCGCTAGGTATGAAAAAAAATCTCGTCATTTAATTACGGCACATCTAGAGCGCGTATAGCTCGTAACGACCACCGCTAATATTAGTACCATTCGCGGAAACGCGTTTCTGAAAAGCGATTAACGCAATACGCGGCACTCGCATTAAGCGTCAAATGATTTCGCCTCTGGGATCGTGCATTAATTTCCTTTTGTAAGAGCCTGTGATCTTAATATCCGAATGAGCTTTGACGTTCATTTAATTCTGACGTAAAAACTAAGCGGAAAAGTTTCCATTAAGTAATCCTGCTTTTAAAGTTGCAATAAATATTTATGCTTGTTATTTCATTCGTTAGTTATTTCAATGTAATATTTAAAATTAATTTTTCGACAATAATAAAATAAATAATGTTTCAAATGGTGTTTGTAATATCTGTTATTTTCAATACAATTAAGCAAACAAGACCATTTTCAGTCAAGATGGAGCCTTAGTGCCTAATATAATATTTCTGAATATTCTGTGAATTTTTATAATTTCTTTAGTTTTAGCAAACTGCGCGCCGAATATTTGTCGGCCTTAAAACATAGTTCTAAATTGAAGCTGGAATACATAATAATAACATAAATTAAATTGAAACAAGCAATTTAATATTATTGATGCTAATAAGCATCTTTAAAATACTGAAAAGAATTTATATCTATTATTTTATTATTACTAAAATTATTGTATGGAATGTCGACAGCAAATCATTTGCGTTCTTGCATATAAAGAATATTATAAAATGGAAGATTGACATATTTGTGAGTTTTCTACAAATTCTAATGGCTTTGCAGATTATCAAACATGTGACATAATGAAACAACTCGTTGACTCGTTTACTCATTTGCTGAGAACGGTGCGAAAAATATTACGGGTAATTACAAAATATTTCCGGTCGTCGCTTTTATGTACAAGCCATTATTATTGACATTATGAAGGTGTGTCACGCGCCGAGCAGAACGGAAGAAACGGCTGTTCACTGTGGTAATCTCTCACATGTCGCTTCAGGATATCGCAGATGCGTGATCCACGAGTGAGGAATCAATAGAAAGTTAAAGATCATCATAACACGTCGATTCAGGTCTTTAACCGTGATCTCAATTGACACTTACCGCCCGGCGTATTTCCGTCATGCGGAAACTCGAAGAGAACAACGGAAAAGAGGTGTCTATTCTTGTACATCTGTTATTATCGTTAAGACATTGTATGAAACGAATAATCTGTCTTTCAAAACGTAAGTATCCATTATTAATAATCATTATTAACGTGCTAAATCAATATATCTTAACAATAATTAATTAACTCGCGCGTACCATTGTTAGATAAACATACATAGTTTGCGCAATTGAATGTAATTAATTTCAAAGTTATAAATCTTAAACACTAAAATCAAAAAAAATTTCTTTAAAAACTGATAATCGAAAGAGTAAATCATTAATCAGATGCCACAAAGATAACATACATTAATAAATATATTAATAGATATGATATTATGTTAAATATAATGGAAGTAACTTGTATCGTGTATACTGCATATTACAACAATTTGCGATTTACATTGCGATTATTAAATTGCATTTAATACTAGGAATCATGTTATCGTATTACTTTTTTTTCTATTTTTTTTCTCGTTTGTATTCTTTGTAGTATTTTTTTGCGTACTTATGTCTATTGTTAATATTCATTGATTTCGAGTTTATTGAAATATTGGTATTATACATCTAATATTAGATATTCATAAATGATCCGTCACTTACGATGCGGCATACAGGTCCGGAAAGATTGCGAATCCTAAGTATTCGAGCGAGTGAACTCGGATTAGCGTTCGCTGACTCGTATTTTTGGCACCTGCCACACCTAATGCGCCACGAAATTCGAAACGTTCCGTATGTCAGATTGCAGGACTATAAAGGAATAAAATAAAGCACTGCTTTGGAAAGAGTTGAGCGCGGCTAGTGCTTCGTGACTCTCTTTTGAAGTGCATCAATCAAAATTAAAACCCGTATTCATCACCGATATTTAACCGATTACGAGCGATAGATTTTGCAAGCGATCAACAGACACGCTTCGCATCCATTCTATCTCATTTCTCGGGATCTAAACGCGATATAACGGTGGTATTTTAAGCAATCTTAAAATTGCACGGCCGAATATCCGAAACTCATCGTCAAACGATTTGCATTTCTTTCGTATAGCTGATTATATCACGGTTAGGTATTTTTCCGCAAGAGATTGATGTTGCAGAAACCATGACGCCATGAACATTTAAATTACACGTCGCAATTAAAGGCGAAAACGAACAAATAAAAAATAAGATTATTCGCTCAAAACTGTTTTAGTTAGATGATGTTGCCGTTGCTTGACTTAAATCGTGAACGCCTTATATCACGCAAAGTAAAACACAGCATACCGTATAAAAACTTTGCAAATATATAGTGTGCCCAACATATATAAGTGCTGTGTTAAGAACAGTACTTTACTGAGCGAGAATTACCTAATGGGAAGATCAACGATTGAGATAAATAAGTATCATTAACTTGGAACTCTCTCTGATTCTTCATTTAGTCTAATCATATCTGATAGGATAATCAATTTTCAAATAATTTTGTATTTATTATCATCAATCAATCATTAACCAATTATTTTTGCTATGATACCAAAGATAAAATATACAAAGATAAAAATTAAAGTATTCTATGTATAATATTTCTTTTTTAAGGATTATTTATCCACATTGTATTATAATATAAAAATTATGCAATATAGAGAAATATAATTAGAATATTAAGCTATTCTGTTAAATAACAGTTGATTTTACAAAACTATTTATTAATAAATTAAAATATATAAAATTTTTAGCTCGAGATTGCTAAGCAAAAATTATTGCTCGTGTTTTTTGACCTTTTTAATTTTTACTTATTAATAATTAAACAAATCGTAAAACACGTTAGACATTTCATTAGAATACAAAATTGGTTCTTAAAAAAATTTGATACAGCCACATCTCAAGAATCATCGTTAACTTGATATGACAATTTTTCCCAAACTATCCTTTTAATTTGAATCAGAAATGTAATTCCAGGATATATTACAAATTCGGTCACAAACAAAAAAGAAATGTGAAAATCTATGAAAGCTTACCTTGACTGTGTTCGCCCGCGTCGAAGGTTTTGCTGGTCATTTGGAAGAGTGCGTCCAAGGGACTGCCCTGCCCTGTAGTTCTCTTGCCGTTTTGGCCAGCGTGGGAGCCGTGCTGCTGCGGCATTTTCCTTTTGAGCTGCTGCTGCTGCGGCTGCTGGAGCGCCGGATGATGCAGGCCGGGATGAATGCCCGCGTGATGAAGCGCGGCGTGATGATGGTGATGATGGGCGAGCGGGTCCGGGCTACCGGAATCCGACACGGAGCTCCTTCCGGACGACGAGGAGCTGCTGAGAGGCGGCTCGCTGATGGAACCGGACATAGACGCGAGTGACATACCCATCAGTGAGAGGTCTCGGGGTCCGGTCGCGTGACTCGGGTGACTACTGTGATGATGGTGATGCAAATGGTGCTGATGGTGATGATGATGATGATGATGATGCTGCTGCTGCTGCTGTAGATGATGACGATGTTGATGAGTGAGACCGGAATCCGTTGTGTCCCAGGGACGGACGATCTTTGCCTTCGGTCGATGCGACAAGATATCGAGGATACTGAAAGACTTAACTCCGCGATCATTGGATTCCCGTTCCCTCTCATCCTCCTCATCCGAATGTTGCATCTGCACCATCTTCAGGCGCTTCAGCGGCTTAAAGTAATCGTCCGTAGTACCAGCGGCCGCTGCTCCGTTGTTACCGGTCCTGCTGTCTACCTCTTCTTCTTCCTCCTCGTCCTCCTCGTCATCTCTGAGCGTTGTGACCGAATCACCGCTTTCGCGAGCTCTGCTACTTGTTCTTCCATTCGACATCCTGTATTCCCCGTTGCGGGAATAATCTCTCTCCTCGTCTTCCGTCATCGAGTCTCGTGGATAGGTTCTCCTGGGGCTCAGACGGTCGACGTAATCCTCCCTGGAGGAGGCCAACTCGTCTTCCGTGTTGGGTGTCGCTACTACCAGCGGCAGTGGACTGGGACAGCCTACGGAAATCTCGTCTTCATCGTCTTGAACATCTCCTCGACCCGGCGAGCCTCTGCACGATGTCCGTCGGTGTGCAGACGAGCCACTCACGCAGCCGGGCGTCACGGCGCTGGAAGATACCGTTGTCGACGGCGACATCGTGTACGATTCCGTCATCTCCGTTGTACACATGCCGCGCGCGGATATAGAAGAAGCTAAATTAAAAAGCTCGAGACACTCGCCTGGTGGCTTTTAACAGCCAGTCGCGAGGCCACGGCAAGTTAATCCTTCAAGCACCGCGCATTCTTTCGATAACGCACTTACGTTCTAAAACTGTTCACGGGATCACCACACGGTCTATCAAGTCTCATTCACTGGCCTAACATATTCAAGTCCTTGACAATCTTCGCAGGGAGCCACCGACTCGAGCCACAGTCACAAAATCAATCGCACTAATCGCTATCGATGACCTGTCAACGCACTCGCATTCTCCGTCATTATGCTCTTCCGCACACGAATCACATCATTGTCCGGATCCGTCTCCTATTTCTCGTCGAAACATCTCTTTGAAGCTTCAATGCTTTCGTCAAATATCAACTCGTAGACGAGAGATGTCAATCATTCCATCAAACGTCGACTCGTGATCTTCCTTCACTCTAGCGCACTACCACCGTCGTCCGTTCGAAACTGGACACCAAAATATGATACCAGAGCTTCATAGCGAGCGCGCTATGGAACGTTTCTGTTCTCGAATGTCCTGAAACGACAACCTGTTCTGCCGAGAGTAGAAACTCGATCGAATATCTCAGTCCTCTTCGCTGTCCTCACTAAACACCAGTACACAGAAAGAGAGAGAGACGCGTTTCTGATGCCGTGCGTCACTAGGACATCCGCAACGAGCGAGATACGCGCGCGAAACGTCAATACGTCGACGTTTAACGAGTTTCGGCGCTAAGGAGGCAGCCGGGTGCCTCCTCTCAGGCCAGTCGAAGCCGGTGACGCGAAATGGTACGGTGGACGGGGATCCCCCGACACCGGTGTTGGGCAGGCGCTTTCCTCACGACCGGCTTAGCGCACGCGTAGAAGGACGGTGGAGTCGTTCGAGTTCAGAAACACGTTTCGAAGCCGCTGCCACGGCACCGGGTACCACCTCCGTTACGAGAACGCGCCCCTTTGGCGGATCCGTGGGCCGGGCGAGATCGGATCCCGCCTACAGTAACCTAACGTAGCCGGCACAGCAAAATGACGCCGCCGCTGCTACGGGATGGAATTTTTACGAGACGTACTTAACATCCCGCAGCGTCGTGGCGGGCGCGACCGTCCTTCCTTCCTTTTACCCCCTCTGCTCCTCTTCCTCTCTCTCTCTCTCTCTCTCCCTCTCTCTCTCTCTCTCTCTCTCTTTATTCTACCCTGAAGTAGCTCCTATCTTGCGCTCCTCTATCTCTCTCTTTCTCTCTCCGTCTCAAAAGGCGCGTTCTCTCGCTCGAGAATGACGTGGGACTGACCCTCCACGACGCGGAGGGCGACTAACGAGGGCCCACCGTGATTTCGTCCCACCCGGAGCGTGGATTTCGGCCTCCGCCGCGAGCGGGTCTTGGGAACGGATTATCGGGCGGGATGTTAACGGCCGCGTCTCGATCACGCGGGACGAACGAGTTTGAGAGACGTGCGGCGCGCAAATACATCTGATAGTGCGCGATATATTCCGCATGGAGGAACCGACGAGGACTCGTCTTCCGTAATATTATGCATTATACATTATGCGTAACATCTCTATAATTTGCGTTTGTCAGTTACTTCCTCTATTATTATCCACATCTTTCTACTTGCTTGTATTATCGCACGGTTATTTGAGTATAAAATATAAATACGCGCGATATAAATAACGATAAAGATATATATTTTCAGTTTTTCTTTTTAAATATGTATTTGCGAGACCTTGCAGATGAGTTAAGCCGGCAATGTCGACGTGTAAATTATACCTACCAGTTGCAATGCGACAAAGTTATCGCCTTGCTGGTGAGATATAATTTGTAAATGTGAAATATATCAGACTGTATACAAAAATAATATATTCTACAATCAAATTTTTAAATTAGAATATCGTTTTTTTCATGTATAAAAGAGAAATTCTTTCTCGTGTAATAGTGATAGATTCTCAAAGACTATAATTAATTCAATAAGCGGAAGTATCTATAATAAATTAGAGATAGAATTAATCGAATGTAGATCGAATTGTCAAAGAAAAATGATGATTGCCGTAGATAATGATTGTTGGTCTATTTTATAACGTTATAGTTATAGAGACGTTGCACGTTTTAATAATACTGTCAATCAATCAATAAACTGATTCATCAATCAATAAACTGATTCATCAATAAGTACTGATAATACTATTGATTAATATTGATTGATTGATTGATGTAGAATATTGATAGTGAAATTTCTTCATTCTTGAGCATCAATATCCTCTATCACAGCAATACTGATGTTTGAGAATCAAAAAATCCAGGTCACCGTCAATAGTATTGTCAGTACCCATTGATACTGATAAATTATTGACCTTGTGAAATCTATAATGTACATAAAATTGAGCTGAAATATTGTCAATAATACTGATTGTGTATAAGGTTATAAAATTATTGATACGTATTGTCAGTATTACTGAATTAATATTACTGATCAGTATATTATTGATCATGTAAGGTCTGCGATAAAAGAATATCATGTTCTATTATATACAGATTATTATCTACAGTCTGATTTGAGAATCGATTTAGCTATGTATAATAATTGCGGCAATTTTCGTTGATAACTAGCATTGCTCGATGTATATTACCTTTCTGTTATAAATGTTATTGAATTGCAAAAGTTAAAAAATATTATATGCAAAGATGAAATATCAGAGTTTAAAAACTATACATATAAGGCAAATGAAAAAAATGCTGTGCTATTCTTTTTTAATCGATTATCTTAATTGTTTCTTGTAATGGAATACTTGTGTCGTGACATTAAATAAATATCTATAAAATGTAAATAGAGATAGGAATGCTATAAAACTTCTATTATCTTGCGATTAAAAATAATTATATAGTTTTATCTTTATATTATAATATATATGTATAAGTTGAAAAAATAATGCACTGCAGTAACTTATAATATTTTGAATTATTAATTTATTATCGAATAAGAATATTTTTGTTTTATTATTAGAATTTATATGGGTTGAAATTTATGGGCGAACTACAGTAATTTCAAGCAACCCGGATTGTAACTTATTGTTGTCATAATTTTTTGTATGAATTGGAAGAAATAAAGAAAAAGCGAGCGTGTACATTTCTATTGAATAGGTTCAATTTAAAGAGAATCGAAGACCACTGAATTCTGTGGTGCATGTCATTTGTGTTGTTGTGTTTTTTCCACATGTTCGTGGTTTTTAGCCGATATAGAATTGCTTCACCGGACGCATCCGACGGATCGTTATACGTGCACGTTGTGTTTCGAGACATTTTCATGCTCTTCAATTTCCACTGATGCTAAAGATTGAAAACGTTATATAACGTGTATTATTTAATTATTTCAATTTTATACAAAAATAAAAGTTATATTATTTAATATTATAAGAACAGTATTGATTATTATTATATTAATATTTAGCAATATAATTTGAAATATTGATCTTCCTATTCTATTAGTAGGATAAGATTAAAAAAAGTTTTCATTTATTAATTACTTACAAATGAAAGTTATAAATGCCATGTTATGTAAAGGGAACGTAGCAAAAATTGCATGAAAATTCATCTTACATTACATAGATACTTCGTATATACATGAACGTAATATTTCTCTGTCATTTCTATGCGTCGTAAATCGATATTACCTGCCGATTTGTGATGCAAATATGAATTTATATAATACCGAGAAACAATTTGCTTTCACCGAGTGATGAGTCGCTTTCGTGCCTTTGAAATTTCACAGAAGCAGATTTCGCGAGCCTGTAATATGAGCACCGATAATTGTAATAAATCGCGTCAACCAATTTACCGTGCTTAGCAGTACACGACGATACTAAATTGTGCGCGACTGCATGCAACGTGTAATCCAATCCTATCGACATCCTGTCTATCTAGATTGCTGCGGATTAATAGTTGTTATTACACATAAGTAGCATAACTGAAAAATACATATCGCGCAAACGCGACATGTACCTGTGAGGAACAATTGTGTCAGTACTTGGAGGCAATCACATCGCATAGGATTAATGTGACTTTCGTAACAATGTCTTTGATATTGATAAATTAATACCGGAGGAAACTGAAAAGTAAATTTCACCTGTCAACACTTCTATGATCAAAGAAGAAAGCAAGAAAGAGATTATGAAATAATTTTCTCATATTTTTACCTTAATTTCTAGTCTTAGCTTTATGTACTTTATTAACTATTATGAATATATGATATTCTATTGAATTGGATTCTGTCTATCTGAATAGACATATAACTCTGCTATATCATTTTGTGAGCTATTCAAAATAGACACAAATGAGACAAGACAAAATATTCTTTCTCCAAATTGGAGTTATTTTCCTACACGAACATTTGATTAGATGATTTCGTTCGTAACTGCTTAATTTTTGACATTAGGCACTCCAATGACCAAGTTTCACATTGTAACTTGTCTAAAACACAATCCATTTAAAGATATATGAAAAATGAGACTCTTTTATTCTTCGGAAACAAGCATAATAATAATTGGTTGTCAATCATTCATAATACGAGAAACAATTGGTCTTCCGTCTCTCGCTACGAAAGATGAACTCCAAATGGATCAGAGAACACGCTCGTCCAAAGTGCCTATTTGTTTCATGGACACCCTGTATTTAATTCTAATACACGACATCACGCGACTGCTCCGGCAATTAAAGAATCGTAGAGAAACATTTATTGAATCAATCAAACTGGTGCGAAACTCGGCGGATGGTGGATTGCCTGCCAATTGCGAGGATCGCGCGATCTCCCATTCCGAAATCAGTAAAATCTTTTTAGAGTCCCCTTAAGTTCAATTTAGCAGGCAGGAGCGGTGCCGACCGCTCTACTCGGCCAGTTCGACCAACCGGACCGTCCGCGGCCCTTTTTCTTCCTCTTCTTCTGCGTCTTCGCTTCTTCTTCTCGGCCTTCCACGTCGGCTTTTCTATCCCGATACAAAGAGGCGCGAGCGAGCCTAATTATTATGATAGCTCGCCACCGGATTCTGTCGGTCCCTTTGATCTGCCGCCGTTTAGCATGATCCCCCGATATTTAGGTAGGCTCTGTTGTCCAGGTTGGTTTGGAGGGGGAACCCTCGTGCAGTAAAAGAGGAGAGAGATGATAGGTGCGTGTGTGCAGTATACGTGTGCAGTGAATGTGGACGAGGGGGAGGGAGGATTGAAGGTAGGATTTAGGGAAGAAATCACCAGCAGGACAGGGATGCGATAAACTATCCATCAATGAGGATTTTTTTTCGAAAAGTTTACGCCTGTGTGTCTCCGTCTCCTCCCTTTCTGTCTCCTCCGCCCTCATTTCTTTCCCTCCGTCCCGCTTGATTGCTTCCAGCGGCCACCAGTTTCGTCGTTCTCGGGCCACACGCGAACGCCGATTACATTAAGACATTTTTTACAAAGTAAGAAAGACCGACCTTTAATTGATAATTCCTTCTTTTTCACGCGCCGCGTCCGTTCGTATGCGTTTCGAACTGGTAAAAAATGACCTACCTTTTATGTGTGTAACGAGACGATCGTTGTGATGCTTTTGTTATAATTAATTTATAGAACAGCGGACATCTTCTTTCTCCTTTTTTGTCAATATGTGTAGTCATTGTTTTATCATTAGTAGCACATTTAATAATAACATAAATATGATACAATAATATTATTATATTATTTATATGTAACATTCTAATGTGCAATATTAATTTAAAATTTTTCGTACTTAAAAAATTTTGTGACTTTGCTGTTGTTCTCGTTTCTGCCATGTAGATGTTTATAATATTGTTTTAAAACACTAGAGAATAGCATAATGACATATTGTATTAACTTGCAGAGTTAATCGCATGCAATATTATTAGCTATCATGTTCAGTTTATGAGCCCTTTGTAAAATGACTTTCTCCCGTGAACACGTGACATTTGTCAGAATGTCAAAAGGCCACCTCGCATGCGTTATTGAAATCGGGACGTGAATCTACCCGCTTTTCAAACCAATTCTGTCAGACTTGCACATGCAGATAGGTACCGCGTTCGATGCATCTGATTAGCAAATATTAGATAAATCAAGGAAGACTTATACGAGATGCATTTATATAAAAACTATCTTTACGCATAGACAATTTCAATATTTCCCACGCTTCGCATGACAATTTGTCATTCATTTTTTGATAGCTTTTAATTAGAAAGCTGATTTATGCAATTACGTTGCATTAATATTATGTTAATATCAAATACAACGACTTGCTAAAAACGTTTAGATATTTATCATTTATTTTTGCGGCGTCTTTAGAACTTCAGAATAAATGTTGCATTAATGTTAATATCAAATACAACAGTTTATAAAAAATACAAATGTTTAGATAGTTAAAGTTGTTTAGATATGAATCACATTGCACAGAGTAGATTTTAAAAAAGCTTTTCGCAGTTTTTGGACGATTATTTAGACGATTTCTCTAACTTGTCTATAAACACAATCCTCCCTACATGAGGCAAGTAATTGTCAAACAAACATGTTAACATCAAATTTAGCGACGCTAAATAGAAACGCATCCTGTCTAAACAGCACTAATTCGTCTCGGTGCTACCTGAAGTCCTCCGGTCTGTTTAGATATTTACGTTCGTAAGAACCAAATAAGATCGGCGGTATGCATTTATATGTACACACGAGGCATAGTATTTTTTCTATCAACCGTATGA
>Ga0157363_1003068_pt1 | contig 14969 bp, 13 predicted proteins | sample AttsexASBM1_FD_111477 | JGI IMG/M metagenome (GOLD analysis project Ga0157363, IMG submission 111477) | Fungus gardens microbial communities from leaf cutter ant in Ribeirão Preto, State of São Paulo, Brazil - Atta sexdens ASBM1 | ecosystem: Host-associated > Fungi > Mycelium > Unclassified ...
AAGCTTTTTTAATTTTTAATAAACAATTTTTTTCCTTTACAGAATTTAATATTGTTTTCTTATTTCAAAAGTAATATAATTTAAAAAATCAAATTTTTTTAGAAAAGAAAAAACCTATTTTTTAATTTAGCAAAAAATCATTGTTTAATATTTCAAAGAATCTTATTACTTAAGTCGATATACAAATGATTCGCATTTTCATTATTCGAATAAAACAGCATTTTAGCATTGTTTATTGTTAAATTACACTTAAAATAAAAATTAATTATGAAATAATTAATGTACTCTATTAATTTACAGTTATTTGTAAAAATATCACTTTATAATTGAGCACAATTTCGCAAGATCTGTTTATTGCCGAGTAAGCCACTTCTTGGGATTCTCAACTGTTATCAGTTCAATTTCTTCCGTCGTGAAGCCCTTATTTATCATGATTGGCACAACATTATTAGCGATATGAGAGTATCCGTGTCCTCCAAAATGTATCTTAAAAGTTAACAAAATGTTTTCAAATGTCTAGTCGCTGGGGCTCAAGAAAACATAAATTTATATTATTATATGAAAAAACAGAAAATATTAGAGAGACGCGTACCAGGCGATGCTTTGTGTGTATATCGTGACTCATGAGAACTCGGTCCAGTTTTTTCTCTTTCTTCAGCAGCGCAATACGTTTGACACGCTGTGCATCTGACAGAAAATCGACCAATGGATTCAGCTGATAGAAAGAGCATTCGGTGCCGAACAGATCGAACTGGATATAACATTTGGTAGCATCAGCGAATTCCATGAGCTGCTCCTTTTTTATTAACGTACCTATCAAATTAATTTGATTAATCGCAGTGATACAATCAAATGGATATCTAAATTAAAAGTTAAAAATAACGAAAAAAAAGAAAAAAATTGTGATTCTCTTACGATCAACGTGAGACATAATAGCTCTGCTCACATCTCCACCCGCTTCTTGATAGATCCTCATTATTTCCATGGGCGCAGATGCATTCCTTCCAGGATGAAAGCTCACAGAGCAACGTAATTGAGCTTGGACCTCAGCAGTTGCACAAATGGCACGTTTTTCAAAGTCTAATATAGAAATATTTTAGTGCATTTTATATATGCATGTATTTTAATATAATAATATATGTAATATTTTGATACAAGTTTTGCTGAAAGTATAGAATGATTCGCAAATAATTGATGTAGTAATAATTATGAAAAACATTCGATAACTTGTTTAAATACAATTGCGTGTATACCTTCGATCGGCCAAGTACTGCCAACTTCTCCGATAAATCCTGCTTTTACTTCGGGATATTCCAAGCAACCTTCTTCCAACTCTTTGCACATTAGATTGTACATTTCTTCTTTGGTCATATTAAGAGTCGATGCGTTTTGTGTACTGGCGAGGTAATGGCCTGTTTAAGTTGAGAAAATTTATAATAAATAATATAACAATATATTATTATGTGATTCTAAATTATATTTTATTAAATAAAATAATATTATTACACATATCATACTATACCGGTTCCCGCAATCACGTTAACTCCCAAGGACTGGCTGATGTTTTTCATTAAAAAAATATCACGTTTCAAACCGTGGCTACTATTGTCTACGATAGTTCCGCCACCGGCCTCTTTAAATAATTCTACGTCCTTATAGACAGCTTTTGCCGCGTCATCACCGTAAAATTCCAAGTTATATAAGCTGCTATATCTGATGTAAAACAGTTAAATCCATATTTATTATCTTTAACATAATTTTTATTAATTTAATTATTTATTGTATGAACATTTTATACGAAACGGACTATGAGTAATGTGATATTTTCGGATCTAAAGCGGGACTATTTTATTTTATTAAACGAAGGGAGAGTAGATAATTTGAAAGTAAGGTATTTCGATTAGACTTACGGATACTGTCGAACGTATCCGACATCTTGGAGAGATAAGCTGCCGGCAGGGAAACGTTTAAGATGTTTCGGCGGTGGTACATAAAATTTGCGAAAATCAAGAGCCAGATGTTCATGTGTTAGCGTTTTCCCAAGCTCGGATAATCGTTTACTTCCTAGCACTGTATCGGAAAATATAACAACAAACTTAAGTTCTACTATTCAAATCTAACACAATAAAAATAAAAAAAGAAATTATTTTTTTCTTAAGTATTTAATTTCGTTATTCCACTTCTTAATTTTCCTTATTTAAAATATAATTTACTTCCTTATCTATAATTTACTTATCTTCTTTCTTGCTTAATGTACGCTTACCCGTATTTACACCATCCAGAAAGTTGTCAGTCATTATTATTTTTTATTTCCGTTATGAATAAAGACAGAATTTAATCTCTATATTCTGTACTTCACGAATTGAAAAAAATGCAATTAAACGCACATTCTAAACTTCCATAAGCTTAGAATCGGTCACTTAATGGCGTACATTGATCTCTACGAGCTACGATACAACACTGTATAACTTATAACTATTGCGACGTATTATACTTTCCTTCAAATCGACCTAACTCAACCTAGAAACGGTCATCTCTATGCGATCGGCGCTATTCTTAAATACTTAAATGTCTCTGTACTCTTAAATGCCTGATAAAATAGTATCAAAGTTACAGCGAGTAGAATTAACTTACTTAAAATGTGTGTTTGTATGTAAGCTTGTGCGTTATCATAATTTACAAGCAAAAATAACAATATTTGCAAAATGTCTTTCATGTTTATTGCATCTGACATTCTAAATGCCAGTAATAAAAAACAAACTAAAGAAAATCATTTATTTTTTGCTTTTAGCAAATAAAAACTATGTTTCATATTAATTTAAGCAAAAAAAATTACACTTTATTGTTAATTTTAAATTATTCAAAGTTTATTATAAACGTAACATATCAATTTATAAACAGAACATTATTAATTATATTAGCATGGTTGCAAATGTAAATGATATAACGGAATCTTCCATTTATTTTTTCGGTTGCTTTTAAATATTAGTATTTCAGAGAATTAATTTAGATTTAATTAAAAGAACAATCCCATAATAAGTTTCATTACAATTATTTTTTATCTACTATTTGTTATATACGTAAATTTATAAGAGGACATTATTATAGCATGGCGGATAAATGATAATAGCATCTTTTATTTTCATGGAATTTCGCAGAATTTGAAAAATTTTTTATTTAATTAAAAATTATTTTTTCGATTTTAAATAAAAAAGGATAATTATTAATAAGTTCATCACGATATTTTCTGTAATTTATTTACGTAAATTTATAAAGAGGACATTGTAACGCGCGGCCAACAAATGATAATAGCAATGGTTATCACATAAAGCAAATGTGACTATGACAATATGTATATAAATCTTTCAATGATACACTTTCATAGCTTCGTTTTATCATCATATTACCACCGTGTTTGATGATCTCGCAATTATCTGTTCACAACGTTGATTTATGTGTATTCTCAATAATTCTAAAATGATCGTTCATACATGTAAACATCGCTCTATTTGCAACATATAGATTTTTCGCGATTCAATGTGCTTTCGTGCCGTAATTGAATTGAGTCTCGTATACCATTGTCGAATCTTGAACTTAGCACCTTGTCCACCAAATAGCGTATTGCTGCTTCTGCAAAGAAGGATATTGAATTAAGAATGTTTTTCGATTAAAATAAAAAAAATATCGAAATGTACAAATTATATATCGTATTAAAGGGCCATTTAAGAAAAGTGATATATCTTGCGGAAACATTGGGAATGTAGAAGAAAAATCATATACATATAATATATCAAAGATAATCTAAAAGTCTAAAAAATCAAGACATCAAAATATTCCGATAATCAATCAAAAATTATTAGTATTTAAACATGATAAATATAACGAGATAAATATGCTCGTTATTTAAGACTAGAATTTAGTCTCCTCCAACATCCCTTTTTAATTAGTAATAGCATACAAATTTTTTTATAGAAGTAAAACAATAATGTATAAGCTCTTACAATTATAATTATTCTGTCTTTTGTATCTATATTTCTTTTAATATTATTAATAATTAAAAACATTAATGATAATACTAATAATTATTACTTTTCAAACATTAATAGATGTTTATGCAATAAGTAAGATAACAACTTTTTTAAGAATATAAAAATATACGAGAAAATTACGCAGAGGATAAGCTGATCGTCCACCTACCAACGTTGGTGTTGTTTTTCGCGGAAGTCGCGTACCAAGCGTGTATCTTGTTCTCTCTGCAGAACTTAGAGATCTGCTCGTCGGTCACGGCGACCGATATGTCGCACTTATTCGCCAGGAGTACGACTGGTATACCCGAGCCATCTGGCAATGCGACCTTCTCCCTGAGATCGTTTAGCCACTTCTTCATCGACTGAAAGGTCGCCGCTCGTGAGATGTCGAATACGAGAGCCGCGGCTACCCTACATGTACGTCAAATCAATGAGCGAGATTGACAAATTAAAAACAAAAAAAATTAAATTATTATAAATAAAAAATACAGTTGAGATTTTTCAGATTCAGTCAAATATAAAACATCTAATCTTAATTACTTCGATGAGTCATACACTGTTAGATATGAAAGGAACAATGACAACCAAATCTCTTGAGTTAAACAACATCTTATTTTTAACTTCTATGTATGTGAAATGTAAGTCAATTCATTTCTATGATTTCAAAATATAAACAACATCCTTGTAATTAACGTATGCCATAATAAATTAAATTTAAGTCAAATTTAATATATTTTTTTGAGTTAAATTGTTTATTTCATTGTTTTACTTAAAACGATTTATTTGAGTAGCAATGATAACCTATAGAAATGATTAAAAATAACTCAAACTGGATATATATAATTTGACGTTATAAATTTAAGTGTACCTTTTAATTGGAGCCAAGTACGTCTATTTATGATAATAAATGTATTTAATACAAAAGAAACAAACTAAAAGAAACAAACTAAATATCCAAGCGAATAATAAAAGATATATTAAAGTCATATTTACGCGTATTTATAATAGACCCTTGTCATGTATCCAAATCTCTCGTGACCAGCGATGTCCCTAAAATATTCAAAAATTAATTATTTAAATCGTCTTTATAATTATATATTTTGCGGGATTAAGAATAATTTCGAGGGGTCGCAAAATACATGCGGGAGCCCTTGAAGACAATAAAATAGCAAACAATATAAATTATACGTCTACAAGTACCATAGCTGTAAGTTTATTTTAGTTTGCGGATCCCAATCGAGCGTTTTTATCGCAAAATCGGCGCCTATGGTAATCTTGTAATTCGAGGAGAACTTTCCTGGAAAAGACAGTTTCGAGAGTGTGCGCCGGTGACGTCCGGATTAATAGTGTCGTATCGCAGCTGCGGTGTTTGACGCACGTAACGTTAAGACGGATAAGCCGGCTTGCGCGCATTTCTCTTTTCCTTTTTTAAATGTACGTTCCCGCAATACCTATCCTCTCACGATATGCAATCCACGATTGTGATTGCGATAAACGCATGTTACGTTTAAACTTTTCGGAAATTTCTTGCGAAACGATTCTGGGCAAGAATTGTTAATTAATTTCGATAATGGGCAAGAGACAAATTGCGACAAATTACCTTCCGTATATCTTCTGACCAGCGCAGTTTTGCCTAAAATAAATAATTTCTGTAAAAATCTAAATGGGAAAACTATTAAAATAGAGCTTGCGTTAAATTCTGTGAGAGAACTAGAATTTAAAGGTACCAAAAAGGATTAGCACCAATTATATAGAAAATTAGATCCGGTGAAATAAACTAGTTTTCAAATATAATGTAGCTTATATAACGTAGTGAACAAAAAATATAACAGACACGAGATTCAATAATGAATAGTTTTTGAGCTATCAATTTGTTTTATAAGTTTTATACTTTTAATACATCTTTTGATATAAAAAATTGTATTTCAAATTTATATTTCAAATAATGTAAGTTTATCAATTGTGCATCTCGCCGTGACTCACCGACACCGTAATCACCAATGACGAGGAACTTGAAGAGGTGTTCCTTGTGGCCGAAGTTGGACAGGACGACATCAGAGTCCCTCCTAGACTCTCGTGGAGTCATGCTCGCCATGTGATCCGTTCGTCTCATCGATTCGATTGCTTCAACAACACACTTTGCAAACCACTGTCGGATTCTTGTCAACGGTAATAAACGATAACAGAAGAAGACGAAAGAGACGGACGACCCCGCGGGTCGCGTCCACTGTCTCGCTCCCCTCTTAGGCAGTAGTTCGTATCAGCAATCATTTTCTCTGTTATCTCACCTCACCGTAAACACGCTGCCGTCTTTCTTATGATTTTTATATACGCTACAAATTTTTCATTAAATTTTTTAAAAATCTTTTCGCCACGCAAGAAATCAATGTTAAATGTATTGGACAAATAGGTGAGGAGTGAAGTCGTCAAGATAGTTTCGTAAAAAGTGCAGGCCTTTATTTTGCGCATACACCTCTTTGTAACGAGTAACACGGCAGCGATTGTTGGCTTCGATCGAACCTTCTCGGTTTCTGTATGGCGGTGGCTGGGTAAAGGCGAGCCAGACATCATCACATACATTTACACGCGCGTATTGGTTTTCCTAAACTCTTTGGAAGATAGTTACGACTCCATTTCCGCTCGGCAATTAAACATATGTGAATCAAACAATAAATAACGATTAGACGTCGTTAATAAATAACGAGATTAGATGTAATATCGGACATATGCAAAGAGATCTCCACCCTCGCTCCCATTTTGTTCCCTGTCAAAAACGCAGGGATGAATGTGGAACGCGAAGGGGAAGAGATACGAAAAAGAGATAAATATAAATAAATAAATTGAAAAAGGACAAAGACATACACACAGTGTGAATACTAACTCTAAGATTGTAAGGGGTGATTCCTCACACAAATTTAAGACAAAAACTGCATATGCCCGAAATAGTAGTTTGATTAGTTTCAAATCAAAGAGACAAGGTATCAAAGTTGAAGGCAAAGATTCTTTTTCAAAAACTATTAAGATTTCCAAAACTATTAAGATTATTTTGATGAAATTTTGAACATGTGAAAATATACGTTATATGAAATTTCCATCTTAAATTTACATGAGAAACCACCCTTTAAAATCGTGTAGAGTATTCATCCCGTATAAAGGAGCGGAAGAAACAGGATACGCGTATCTGCGTGCATCACATAGACGTATTTTTTAGTCGACGATTTGTGTACAACTTATTTCTTTTTTTCCGTGTGACGTCTTTCGTTTAATTACGTGTACAATATAAAATGTTACAGTCACGCGCGACGGATGCCAGCGCACTAGGATCACAACTCAGTTTAAAATTAAAAATAAACGTATATTATTTATATATACGCCGTTCCTCCTAATGCAACACGTTGCGATCTCTGTTCCAGCAAATTCGACGATATTCGAGGAGTAACGACACAATTTGCATTGTACACTTAATATCGATACGAAGACCGACGCCGTAAACATCATAAATTCTGTCCAGCACTATTAAGAATATAATCCGACGAGTATTTCTATATATATATAGACATTTGCGAGGCGAGTTATGCTAAATTCCGGATATCAGGTCGAGATCGAAAAACCGAATGTAATCGCGCGATTACTGAACCACCGAAATCGCAGTCGCGGTGTTTCGGACTCGTTATGTTCGATCAATCGAGGGGATCTTCATGACGAGAATTGCACGATCGTCTAGCGGCCGCTCTGACGCCGAGCAGCCAACGATACCTTCACAATCACTAAATCAACAATGATAATCATACAAATAATAATGGTAATGATAGCACTAATAGTAATAGTAATTATAGCGGTAAATACACAGTAATAATAATTTACATTTACACAAGACTCTTCTTCCTTATTCGCGAACAATTAATCATATTATCTAACTATATATGACATGCTTACGGTTATATTCGTTCACCTTATCGCAACGTGATACAGTCTCTATTCAACCGTAAATTTTTAATATCTCGTCGCGAATTAAATCGATCCTTCTCCTTCCTTTTTTATTATATCAAGCCTGATTAAAGCCAAACTCTTTACGAGTTCTCGTCTCTGAATCACGTTTGACTTAAAGTGACTTATTCGCGAAACGGGACGAGGTACAAGAAAGAGAGAGATTAAGAGCGCATGAAAAAATAGAAAAGATAATCAAACAATCGTAAAAAAATATACAGAGGCGAACGCGTAATATACAGTCGATGGATACGACATGCGAGTCTTCTATTTTTGCGAAAACATCGCATCCGTGTATATATAAGAATTCCCGAATTCGTGCAAAATAAAAGGAAAATTTGATGATGCGGAAAAATAATATAATTCTTTTTAACCGAATTATATGTATCGTGGAATAGTTTGCAAAGACAACCGTTCAATTTAAATCAATGATCGCGCATCAGTGACTCCGACTAAGCAAAGCGAGATTGGCGAAAAATGATTTGGATGACTGATAATGAGGGTGGTAACGCTCCCATCTCTTTTTCACGGAAGTCTTCCTGCATATTTTCATAAACTATCGTCGCTGTCATCGGCATGAGGTTCGACCGATACATTTCCGACAAGTGGCGCGGCACTTCCTTCTCTACTAGTTTCAATATCCTGTTCCATTGAGTTACTTTGTGCTTGCTGTTCATCTATAAGAATAAAATAATTTTGTGAAATTGGAAATTAATTATATAAATCATTATATTATTAATAATATATTTGTGTGATAAAAATATTACGAACCCCCCTTCCCATTTTACTTATATAAAATAGCAAATAATATTTTTAACATAAATGATCTTAAGGTTTTAAATAATTAAAATTTCGTAGCTCTCACTATATCTGATAACTACATACCTGATTGTGTCGGCGGAGAGTCATCATCTCCTTGACCTGGACTCAATATAGCCTCCTTAATTTGACTATTAACACCCTTTGGATCTAAATCCGTTGCCCAACTAAAGTACATTAACGCAAGATGGGTATTGCCTAATTTTTTATGCACCTATTGCAAATATAAAAGTATATTTATATAAGAGAAATTAAAAACATCAAAATAAAAAAAAATCTGTTCGATTAACTGATCTCTTACTTTTCCTATCGAATAATAGACTAGAGATTCTTTGGGTATAATATTCTTTAGCTCCTCGAATTCTCTTAGAGCTTCCATATGTCGACCAATAGAGAAGTTAATGCTCGCACGATGGAATTTACATAAAGTATTATCCGGATCATTCATTAGTGCAGTGTTCAAAGTTTTCAACGCCTGATCGGTTTTCTTCAGGGCATGTTGCACGACACCTATATGACACATCAACGCAGAATTCTGCGGGTTTATTTGTAAGGCCCGTTTGAAGTGTAATTCTGCTAAACTGTATTGCTCCTGTTTCGAAAATATCGTTCCTAATCCGAACCTTTAATGAAAACATAGAAAAATGTTTTACATACGAATTCAGACGGCAATCAAAAAATATGAAACATTATGATAGTAACGAAATTTTTTAGTACTTACCATGCATTATAATGTCTGGGATCGAGTCTGATGGCGTTACGAAAAGCAGTAATCGCTTTATCTAATTCCTCAGTCAAAACGTATTCATGCCCTAATAATGTATAGGCGTATGGAAAATTAGGATCCACCTAATAAGTAATCAGAGAATGAGAATATATTACTTTCAATAGAATAAGTCGTATATGCAATGTTAGCATTTACACCACGATTAAGATTGACGCATTACCTGAATAGCTCTTTGGAAAAATTTGATCGCAGTTTCATGTTCTGTTTGCGCCGAGAAGAGATTGCCCGTGGCGCACCATGCCGCCGCCGAATTACGGTCTTGGGAAACTAAATCTTGAGCAAGCGTAGATAACTGTACTTCCGCGTGTAGATGCCACAGAACAGTGCTATAAATCTCCATCAATTCTGTCCTCTGTGGCTCTAACTGTCGTACTTCAGCAAAATAACTTTGCACGAAAAAAATGAAGCAAACAGAATTAAAAAAAAAAAAGAGAATTAAAGAGAAATACAAGATTTGTTCTCATCACATACGATATATTCCAACATGCTCCTACCACAGCTCTTATTCAAACACACTCGAGTAGGAACTATGGAGCATATTGGAGTATATCAGAGCATGCGACGCGAACCTATAATGTATCAGAAAAATACCCTTAAATGTATCGGAAAAGAAATCTGTTATTGTAATTGAACTTCTAACGTTTCGTTTTTTTCATTTTTTCGCTCTAAAGTTTGAACGTACGTCTATTTCATTATACATGGAAAAAAGTGCCAAAATCAATATATTTCTTTAATAGTAATAATTAATATAAATTTATTACCTAGCAGCCTTTTTATAATCCATCATTTCAAAATGTGCACGAGCTAGCATAGAAAGTACCCAGCCCGTATTGTAGTGTCGTGACGGCAGTATACTTAGTATATGAGCCGCATGCGTACATTTGAACTGACTCAAGTGCTGATACGCCATTCCTAATTCTCGTAACAAAGACATCAATCCCTCTGAAAAATTACAGACAAAAACATTTTAAATTATGCTACAGAAAGATATCAAATATATTATAAAAATAAATTAATTAAATATAATTAACATACCTGCTGATTGCTTTTGTAATGTTATACCAGAGTGAATATTATTATTTTGGGCGTTAAGAGCGTTTGCATTAGCCACAGCTTTCTCAGATGTGATTGTTTCGCTTTTCTCCTTTTCGTTCCTATTCCTCTCGTTTAACTCATTAAAGTTGGTTTTGTTTAAATTCGCCTTGGCTAGTCTTGCTTTCGTTTTCCGAGACGGAGACTTTGGAGTTGCAAATTTATTCCTATTAGGTGACTTATTATTTTCCTGAAATATATATGTGTCATATCAAATCGACAGTAATCGATAGAATGTGTAATAGACACCGATAGAGAATGTAAAAAAAAAGATAAAGGAATTAATCAAGATGAATGTCTAATAATATTTTTTGTGTAAATTTTACAATTTTTAGTTCAGAAGTAGAAGAAATAAACAAATTGTACCAAATTGTAACAAATTGAACAAAAAAATTGTACCTTTACAGAATTGTGGCTGAAAAGACGTGACGATCGTCTAACATTGGTGCCCTGAAATGTCGGTGATGGAGGTGAAGTCGGATTAGCTGCTGTTACTGTCACAATATTGGCAGTATTGCTTGTATTACCCGATTGGGAAAATACTGATTTGCCTTGTTGCAACGGTGTTTCTTTTCTTGACATTAATTGCTGAAAGATGTAAAAAAATTAGTTACTATACGCATTACGTTACTGAAAGATTGCACTCACCCCTACATGAGCTCTTAGACTACTGACGCGTTTCGCCAAGCTCTTTTGGTCATTGGCTTCTGTGAGAGTCGTATGCGAAGGTGGAACTGTCTGCTCGGGTGTATTGTTCTCCAATGGCAAAATACCGAAGCTAGGCGTGAGTGGACTCATGGAATTACTAAACATACTGCGATAACGCGATAATTTTGTCCTCGGTGATATCGAAGAACAATTACTGTAGTGAATCGACGCATTTTGTGGCGACTCCTCTATAGAGGAACACAATCGCACCTGAGGTGCTTGACCGCAATTTATTAGCGTTGATGCTATCGTCACGGGGGTACTGTAATGCACAAAATAAAATGTTAAATATTAATAAACTATTAATTAAAAATAAAAATTATTATAATTATGTACGTACCTGTTAGTGCCATTCAGTATAGGTGTATTGTTGCCATTATTTCCAGGTACGATAAGATCTGGTTCAGTGACATAGCTAAGCGTGGATACAGTACCATGGCACATAGCGAAAGAGTCTAATTTATCTAACTGAAAAACCTTAGCAGGATCCACCTTCTCGCCAACATTACAAAGTTCTTCAAACGAGTGCCAGAGGAAGGGATTTAATTTCAAAGCCAGCTTATGGGCTTCATTACCTCTCGCAGTACGCATCATTTTATAATAAATCTTTGCTATTATTTGCAAAGAAAAGCATGCCTGTTCTCCAAATTGAGTTATTATTTCTTCCAAGTTTTTCAGTTGTTTGTAATATCCACCAATTATCGCAGCTTCTGCTTCCGCATATCTAAAAATTTTTAAAAGTTCAACATGTTCTCAATATACACAATAAAAAGAAAATGTCATGTTACTTACTTTTCCAAATCATAACAACATTTTGCTAGTAAAAATCTACATTGTGCCGAATTGGGTGCCTTCTGAGATAATAAGGCATAAGCTTGCCTAACCCGACCAGAACGATAGTAACATGTTGCCAAAAGAAATAAACTTTCCTCCGTGTCCACTATGATATTGATATGATATGATATAATAATACATTAGTATGTATATAATTAGTATAAATATAATCAAATTTATTATAAAAATGTGAGAATAATGTAATCAATAAACAAGGTAGATAATGCTACCTTCTGCACATAACCGTTCCGCCAGGAATATAGCATCTGGATAAGCATAATGATTCAAACAATGCCATATGGCCGCCTAAAATTGAAAAATTCAACATTTATCTTAATAACTTAATAATTGTGCAATAGTAATATAAATAATTAATTAAATAAAAAAAATTAAAATATTTAGAAAAAAATATTTATGTAATATAAAATTTCTTCAGATTTCAATATGTTAGAGAGAAGTGAAATTTTTACATTATTACATAAATGATGAAATATATTAATAGGTGCATCCAAAAGCACGATCACTCACTGAGCGCTCAGTGAGTTTTTGTATCTGATCTATATTTTAGTTCTAACGGAATATGTCAAGAGCTTATTGAGCATTCAGTGATTTTGGATGAACCCAATGTTACTTGATCTTTAAAATGCATATTTGAAAGAATTATTTTAATTATCTATATATAATGTTATAAAATATATTCAATTAACATTCTTTGAATTGATAAGATGGCATACAACGTATACTGTATTACATTTAATTCTAGGTAATAGCATCTTATTATTTATCTGATACATGCACAATATTCAAATTTATTAATATAATTTGCAAACATAATGTAATAAGTTAATTTTTTTAATAATCTGGAAGATCGCAATGAATATATATAAATTCTAGAAACGTTTTCTTTCTCATATTTAATTTTCAAGTAACCATCTACCAAAATTCTTAAGAATGGCATTTCTTAAAAATTTCGTGATTATTTATAGCTGGGGTCCTCCTTTGCTCTGCTCATTTTTCTGTGATAAGGTAAACAGACTCAAAGTTGTATGTTTAGAGTACCATTAAAGTCGAATAAATAATGAGAGCGAAAGAACTGTCTTTAAGAGACGACTATCCTGCCTTTAAGAGGCGACCATCGTGGAAATCATTCGACGCGATCAAAGCCGTCGAGATGCGAATGAACACGCCCGATCGGCGAGATGTCAACGTGTGGATGCGGCCCGATGTACAAAATCTCGCATGTCACAGCGGTGAGGAAGTTCAAGAAAAATTTAACACTTTTACTTTTCTCTCCTCCTCCTCCTCCTCCATCACTCTTTTTCTCTTCCATTACCTGCACTGGCTCCTGCACGATCATCGTTCACACTCCGCGAGCGTGATCATAAAAGAACGTCTGGCCCTCCGGGCGCGCCTCGGTGAGAATTTAACGGCGGAATATTTCGGAAGATCCGAAGACTCGGGGACGACCAATGGTGTGTGTATAAAAATTTCTCAGGAGTCCATCTTTACTTCGATTCTTTTGAAGTAAGCGACTGCTCACTCAGGTCGAAGGGCCGCCAACCTCGGCGCTGGAGAGATAGGAGTTTTACCGTTAAATTTCACGGCGATTGGCAATACATTTGTTAAATGTATTGCCAGATTCTATATTAGTTGCAAGCCGATCGTAAGTTTGTTGTGACAGCCAATCTGAAGCTTGCATTTTGATATCAACGTTTCATATTGACTATCGGCTTACAATGTAGACCCGGCTTTACAGTAACAAGGATCACATAGTTAAAGTTGAAGCTTGTTAATTTTAATCACGTGATTTTTTTTATCGCTGAATGGCCGATTGAGTGGTTTATAAAAACATACCTTTATTTTTATTTATTATTATGCCAGCTGTATACCAGCGCGATGTTCGTTGCGTGCGACATACAATATCCAATGAGCGAATAGCTTTACCGATGTTTTCATTCTAAAATTATATGCTCATTGGCTATCACGGGGCTCGCACGCGACAAAAATCGCGCTAATCTGCGGCCGGCATAACCAATCAGTAATCGGTAAAACACGAAAAATGGCAGCGAATCGTTTCTGATTGATTGTGTGATTACGTGATATGCGCCTCATGGGATTTCATGGGATTCCGATCGGAATTATTTCGTTTTTCTATAATTTCTTTAAAAAATACAGGAGAAATGTAGGGAATAATTAATTTATTTTGATTGAAACTCATTCGAAACAATTTTATAATACGCCCAGGAATATCGAAATACTAGAGAGACTGATGATAGCGCCTGACGGAACTGCCGGAAAGTTGTAGCGTCTTTAATCTATGCCTAGCAAGAATGGATTGAAATAAATTGAAATGGATTCAGATTTTCAGAAATATTGATTCACGGATGTTAAAATGAATGCTTTTTTTATTCATTTATAGGAATTGCATGAAGTATATCTCTATGCCTTTCAATTTAAAAATAATATTAGCTTTTTCTGTGCATTGTGAATACTACTCAAAATTTTGAAAAAGAAATGCAGTTTTTCAATCGAGTGCATCCAATTGAATCTAATTGAATCCAATTGAATCCAATTAAATCTAAAAAAAGTATTTACTATTTAAAATGCGCATTCGGATAGAAAAAAATTTCAATCCATTTTAATCCATTCTCGTTTGCTAAGTATTTCGATCAATTACATAATTTTTATGTAGTTAATTATAATTATAATTATAT
>Ga0157363_1003069_pt1 | contig 14967 bp, 3 predicted proteins | sample AttsexASBM1_FD_111477 | JGI IMG/M metagenome (GOLD analysis project Ga0157363, IMG submission 111477) | Fungus gardens microbial communities from leaf cutter ant in Ribeirão Preto, State of São Paulo, Brazil - Atta sexdens ASBM1 | ecosystem: Host-associated > Fungi > Mycelium > Unclassified ...
GTATGCATTCATATATATATATATATATAAATATATATATATATATATATATATATATATATATAAAATATTTTATTATATATATATATTTTTTATATATATATATATATATATATATAATTATTATATATATTATATATTATATATATATATATATATATATATATATATTATAGACATGTATATACATATGTATGTAATTATTTATTTTTTAAATTATTTTTTATTAGCGGTATTAAATGTCAAGTAACTAAAATATTGATAAATTATGTAATGTAATTTAAGTTCCGCCTACATATGGAGTTAGTGTTGTCCAAATACGTTGTTAGACTCTATAATCATGTAAGATCCCAGACTTAGGTCGCCGTTCACCTCCTTGTCGCGTACTATACTTTCTAAAGCTGCTTACTTTCGTAACTCTGCAAATACCGGCTGTCGCAGATTTTTTTTCCCGACTGGCCGGAAAATTAACTAGATCGACGTGACGTTTTCACATATTTTTCTCGCACTTAATTCTTTTTCATTATACAGCGATCGATTAAGAAATCTCAATCAATATATATATATACTAATATCCTTTTTAAAAATTTTGTTTTTTTTTGCTTTTGATCGCATTTATGAATTTACTGACATATGATTCTTAATTTATATTATAGATTTAATTTCCATTTTTATTACTAAAGTTATTTATTTACAGCTAAAATATTTTAAAAATTGTATTGACATATATCTATTCAAACTTGTAATTATTATCTATTTTATATATGTATTCCAACAAAATTATATAAAAATAAATAAAACTTTCGCATTATTAATATATTTTTATATAAACTATGTTATTTGTACATAAAAAATTAATTTTTTTCTATAAGATATCGAATTTTTTAAATTCAGCCATGTACTTATTTCAGCTATTATTTTAATAGAATCCGTTAATTGGGAATGCATTCGTACACACATATTAATTGTGCAACTCATGTACTTATAATTTTTGTAACCTTACTATTTATAAGGGATATGTCAATATTTTCTTTCTACATCTATAAAGTTTTAAGAATTGGAATCGATCTAATTTTTAATTATGACATCGACGACTAACATTGCAAATATGTTCAATTTTTTTCAACATAATACAAATGTTAATGAATAATTAGTTGTGATGTTAGAAATTGTTAATTGAGCGAATGATAAATCATATAAACTAGTAATTTACATGTTACGTGTTATAAAAATTTTAGTTCTTAAACGTACATTTATACTTGCAAATGATACTCGAAACAGAATATTTCGTAGAAATGGACCAAAAGCTAAAGTCTATCAATATTGATGTTATGATGTTGATAAGAGATTAAATCGAGAAATGAAATCAAGCATTAAAGAAAATATAGTTTTGTTATTCTCATATTGTTACTCTCCTTAATATTTCTTCTTGTTCAATATTCTTTAGAGTATATATTTTCAGGAATATACTTTGAGAGAAACATCATGTATAGCTATGTATTGCTTTACATTCGAGTAAAGTAACGCTTTGCGTTAATCATACTCTGGCTAGTATTTGAATGTGTTACGCAATGCAATGGTGTCCATTTGTACGCAGAAATAAAGACATATTTGAACACTATTTACAATACATATTTCATTAATAAAATTTTGAAAATTAATTATGAAGAAATCTATTATTCATTATTTTTTATCATTATAATGCAATATGGCCGATGTAAATATTATATAAGACCTATATCTATAAGATGACAGAAAGGAGACAATTATTTTTGGAGATGGCAAAGGATAAAGAAAGAAAAAAAATGGGACAAACTTGTTTTGTTCAAAAATTATCAAAATTATGATTTCGATTATAGTGCATTATAAAATTTCAATTATGTCTACTTATTAACGAGAGGGAAAGAGAGAGAATAAAGTCTCCTATAATATTAACAAATTTCGTAACAGAACTGTTACAAAAATAATGTATCACGTTGTGTTGATAACTATACAAAAATTTTTAATTTTAATTTATCTAATATTAACAAATTAAAAGAAGAAATTATGCAAAAATATTGCATGTAATGTTGCGTCAGAAAATTTTATATAAATGTCTTTCATAGATGGTCGATATTTCCGTTTTTATTTCAGATCATATACTCGGATTCTATCCTCGCTATCTAATTTTATCCGCTGGCCCTGATATTGCATCGTTTTGCTTCATCGCGTCATACTTGATTTCAGGAAAGTACTTTAGCTTCGTGAAAAATAAGCAAATCAAGTTTTTACAGCTGCAGTTGACAATTTCAGAAAGATAGAGATTAAATATTATTCTCGGAATTATATTATTCAATGATTAAGTTTTTTTAACGTCATTTTTTTTCAGCCGTTTCCAATTTTTCCTCAAGTATTAATTGTAATACTATGCCATATGAAACTTTAGTATGCATTTTTTTTACATTTATTTTCTGTATCATTTAAATAGCCGTAATTTAACAGAGATCAATAATTATCAATATTTATATTATTAAATAGTTCCAAATAAGAATTTTTTGAAAATATTATCGAGTCGACGCCAATGGTGCGGATGACATCATTGCGAAACAGTTGGCTCGTGGGGCAGAGAGACTGCGGTAAAGACCGTGGATCAAGAAGGAGGAGGTAGAGATGAAGCATATGATGTTAGAGAAGAACGGAATCAACAGAGACAAAGATGAAATAAATAGAAAGAAAAGGAGAGACGTGGAAGATACAAGCACGCGCGCGCGCGCGCGCGCGAGAGAGAGAGAGAGAGAGAGAGAGAGAGAATCACGATGAAGCGAAATGGTACCGTGATATGAGCATGTAGTGAATCTGCCAATTGGAGGGGATAGAAGAAGGGGAGCGAAAGGGGAGTAGCTAGGCCTTGAAGAAACTAAGACGGATAAAGGCACGCATCGTTTATGAACGGAACTCTAGCGCTGAAGTCAGCACGGTTATTTCTCGAGCTGAAGTCAGCGTACCTTTCTTTGTAGAATGTTAAAGTCTGAAAAGAATCCATATTTTATATATACATATATTGGATGTCGCTTGATTGGTTGGGTATAATGACGATATTTCATACATCTGAATATTAATAAATTGATTTTTTGCAAAGATATAAATAATAGAATATAAAGGATGGGAAAGAATGTAATTATGTAAGTTTGAGTGTGAATGATTAATAATAAGTAGATAGATTTGCTGGGTACATAATACATTTATTTATCGTCAATATGCATGCGTGCGTATAATGTATCATCTCTCATAGGTAGGTAAAGTAGGTTAAATTGAATAGGAAAGTCTGACGGGTGTAAGCGCGTGGCAAAGACAACCCAGTGTTACGCGCCGATTGCTACGCGCATGGCGAGGTAGTGAGCTCAAGTGAGCATTGAGAGGAGCATACTTGTAGGGAATGAATGCGTAACGCTGTCTCTTGCCATTGAATCGCGTGGACGCACAGCCATTTGCAAATCTTTTATTTCTTATTAATTAATTTCTTATTAATTATTTTTCTTTTTACCGCAAAATAATTTTTCTATTTAATTTCAATATGTATAAATATATCGTTATTGCACGCGTGTGAGTGCATAGACTAGTAGGTTGCGTAATTGACGATGATATCAATTATTAGGCAGTCTACTCGAAGCATAGGCAACCTCGAGTCAACGGCAACCTCGCATTCGCCAATATCAATATTACTTTGCTTCGGTCGATCGCGCGTATATGTAATGGTACATTTTTAGAAACAAAAAAAAATAAATAAATATTTTTCCAGATAGCGCTTGTGATTTTTCATGTTATAAAGAAACGTGTGAAGACAACAATTATCTTTTATCTTATATTTCAAGTATCTTTTACTTTAAAAAAAAAAGAAAAATTCGAATCTTCCGACATTTTTAATGAAAAGACATTCAGAGACATGTATGTAGGAGAACAGAGAATCTTCTTTTTCATCCATTTCCAGGCTTCTACCGACCCTTTACGGTATTCGTTCTGTTCAGCCAAAAGCCCACCCCGACTTTCACCCTCACCCATTCTCAAACGACTTCATGGCCGAAGATGGCCGCTGAGGTCATCGTTAAACCACGCCCTGAGAAACGAAGCTTTCTGCTAGAAGAACTGTCGGGGGAGGATCAAGACAACAACTCAAGGACAACAAGCGCCGCTCCTACGGGAAGCGTACTGACCGACACTCGCGTTCCTCTCTTCCCGGAAATTGTGAACGCACGAGCTGGCTGATTTGCGCGTCATGGCGCACGATGTAAGAAAATTATTGGTCATCGTACATGGAAATGATTAAGTGTTTCCTCATCCCGATTCTTCGTAAAATATTGTAAAGGATACACGAATACAGGACTTAACTTGGGAAATTTCCGTTAATGGCTTAGGAAATGAACGTTAATCGTCTCATTTCGATAGACGCTCGATTGATGAAGTATCAAAATCTTATGAAAGGCAAAATAACAGAAATAATTACATGTCACGAAAGCAATCACACGAAATACGATACATAATTATTATATATAATTTAAAGGCATCTATAATGTGATATGCAAATTAATTTAAATTTCTGCGCGCCCAAATTATCTCTCTCTTATCAATGCAAAACAATTATTTAAATGTGAGTTAAAAAAAATTTCTTCTTCAGAAAAGAAAGATATATCCTTTGAAATTATTTTTAATCAAAAAAAAAAGAGAAAAAAATAAATAGATTATCATGAAAATCATCAATTCTTCTGATTCTTTTTCGTTGTTTTCCTATCATTCTTTTCTCCCGTCTCCTCTCTCCCCTCTCTTCTCAATCTTGCTGATCCGGCATTTGCGGCAAACTAACTTACGTAAGAGATGTACTTAAGAACCTACCTACTGCTTATTCAAAGGACCAAGGTAAACCGGTAGACAGGTAACCAGGCAGGCAGATTAGTAGGCAGGTAGATGAGTGGGTAGGTGGGCACACGTTGCGCGCATGCTCTCGACCAAACCTGCCATACAGATTCGAACAACGGAAATATCAATATTCTGCTTTTTCCCTCAAGTTACCTCCATCTTCTCTGAAAGTTGATTTCTTATGGTCGGCCTTCTTTCTACGTACGGCCGGTTCGGACTGAGCAGGAAGAGAACGTTCAGGGTCCTGGAAAGATCATAGATGGTTCTCACGCTCAATGACATAACTGATGTGGTACTGATGATTAATCTAATTGGGTTCTTGGCTTCATGAAAACAAGAATCCGTAGATATAGTTGAAGATAGTTAAAAAAGCTAGTTAAATTTTGCAATCGAAGAATCTCCTCCTATACAGTACATTATTTCGAGAGTGATGTTCTAAAGACATTTTCAGAAAATTCTCTTATGTTCGAAGGTTTCGAACGTTCTAAGACATTATAACGTTCCTTCGATAACGTGTATTAATGTTATATTATACAGCTTGTGTATAAGGAGATTCAAATTAATCAGTCTGCAAAAATATCTACTATAAAAATCTTTAACATTTCTCATAGTATAGAAATGTCCAATGTTAGAATAGAAAAATGAATGAAATGAAAGTCTGAAAATTTGCTGAAAAAACTGAAAAACTTGACGGATAAATTTATGTAATTATCTCTTTATATGCATTGGCCCAGTTTGCAAAGGGGTTGATGAAAGGAGGAAGGTGAAGGAAGAGGAGAGATTGGAGACGTAAATCTATGTCACTGCACACGCGCGCTGTTCGCATATTCTTCGTTGTTTTTGGCCCTCTTATTAAAAATAGTGGAATAGTGGAATGTTCACAATTTTATCACTTATATAAAATGGCATTGAATTTCATCAATAGATCTCGAAGAGAAATAATTGTAGTGTTTTGTCTTTAATTCAAATTATTTTGTAATTTTATGATTTATTACGAATTTCAATAGTTGTAGTAGTTATAGTTACTAGTTTTACAATTTATTGAATTATTGCCAATTCCAATAAAGATATTTTTTATGTCATGTTCCTTCACATGTAAGATTCACGATTATGTACAATATATATAGTCAACGATTTGAGTCTAAATCGTAGTTAATATAGTTTTTTTAATTATATGTATTCAAGAATCTACAAAAATAATAATTGGTACCGAGAAATCGTTACCTCTTTTTGTATATTATTTATTATACTATAATTTCACAAAATTATTATTTTATTAATTTCTTCAAATATTTATTTGTAATAAATATTACATTAATTTCTTCATCTTTTCATTAATTTCACTCCTTCATTTTTATTTTTATTAATTGTAGTAGATTATAAACAACAAGTACAATTAAAATATGTGGGGCACCCGGTATACAGGAAACACCAGCGTGCTACTTACTCTCTTGTATATCTATGTGTATGTCGTAACTATCCTAAAGCAACGTAAGTTACGTTGTGTCATTCAATCATATGATCAATCAAATACAGTAAAATATTTCATTGTAAAATATAATAACTTATTGTAAAATAATAGTCTAAATACATTTTTCCATTACTTAAAAGTACCTAGCATCGTATATTTTTGCTATATATGCGAGTTGTTTACTATAAACAGCAATTACGCACGAGCGATGAAAGAAAACATCTTCCCGTGTTGAATGGTCGCATCTTACCAATCTTACCATGCGCTTGTACTATATAATATCATTTATATAAAATATATATTCAATACTTGTTACATTAAAGAAATTACTATTATACAATGATGTAATTTCTATTACATTTCTATCTCGCATAATAATTTAATAGTGCTAATATGAATATTTATCAAGATAAAGTTTTATTATCATCTTAATTACAATATTTTAATAGATATTTTATTATAAAATAAACCGTGGAGAAATATATATATATATTTAATATATTTTATATATATATATATATATATATATATATATATATATATATATATATATATATATATAATATATTAAATAGAGAGCCGAAGAGACAAGGATTACGTCAAAAACTTTAGGGCTTACATATATTTATTTATTGATATATTTATCGCTTTTCTATTGCTTACGCGTATATTTATAACTCTTATGCATCAATAATCATTTTGTACAAAGCGCAAAAAGAATGTCGGCAATTATTTTATCGCCATAACCGATTGCGAATTGTAGTTACTCGGTAATTGATGTTACTCGGTGTACGTTATGCAAGCACGGATGCTTATGATTTTCTAGTACGCGAGTTCTCGTCCGCTATATTCAATCATATGATTAGAAACGCACATTTATTGAAGATCACATCTTATTAAATAAAATTAAAACAATATAATGACTTTCAGAACAAAGTCAAAAATATATTGTAGTTACATACAGCAGCAAAAAAGTCAATTCGCAGGATGTACGTGCAAGTGTATACTAACAATACTAAACAATTTTTGTGTACATAAGACAATAGACCTTTCGATCTTATGTTAAGTCATTTTATATCAAGTCATTAGTATATTTATATAAATTTTCAAATTATAACGGTGCTTAGACATTATTATATCAAAAATTAAGTATCGTGATTAATGTAGTTTTACAAAAATCTTCGTCCTATTTAATTTGTCATGAATTTCCTTTCTTTGTTGGTAAAGAGATATAATATATTAAGATATTTTTTAATACACATATGCAAGAATTGCTCCTTTCTTTCTTAGGACGATCGAATTCGATCAAATAAATAAGATATTAGAGAATTTAGCGAACTCAGTATCAAAACGCAAAAGTATATAATCATAATTTCTGTGAGATTACTCAAATCTTCATTTATCATCCGTACGGTGAAATTTCATTCGAGAGACACGTTTTTATTTATCCATTTTTCTGGATGTGTTAGAAAATATCCGTCGCAAAATTATTCAACGAAGCAAATCTTCTTATCTTCTTATCTTTTCCTAACGCAATACACGTGAGTTAGACACGCAAAGCATGCATCGAGAAAGAGAGAGGATCTTTATAATAACCGACGAGTTGCAAAAAGACGAGAGCATAATTAACCGGCCTTGTGGGCGCTCGAGAAAAAACTGCGAGCTAGATTTAGCCAACGTATGGAGGGATTCCCCTGCCTCGGTTACGTGAACGTTAGGCTCGCCATTTTGCTTCATCGTACTATACTCCCATTCGATACCGGCTCGTCTCGTGTTTCGACCTTCGGACGTTGTCGGAAAAAAGAGCCATTGTCAGACTGTTCTTCGTCGTCGAGGAGATCGAAGGAAACGCAAGAGTAGGGAAGAGTGCGAACAGGGAAAATAATGCCGTAGAAATATATGGAATGTCGAAGAAATGTACAACGATGAAAAGAGATTCGCTGTCTTTCCGATTCTCTTTCCTACTGTTTTAATCTACTGTTATAATCTACTCGATCTACTTACCTTTGCCTATTTTTCTTTAAATAGAGAAGACAGATATAAAGATCTTTGATAAATAAAAATTGTCGCATATTTACAACATTGCTTGTGTAATGCTGATAAAAAAATCAAAATTAATCATCATAATATTCATTCTTCTTATATTCATTTTATGTGCACGTTTGTCCATTGTCTCTCTTCTATATGTAATTTTTTTGTCATTACAAGCAACATTTACTAAATTTTGATAATCATAATCGATGATACATTTATAACGTTTATAACGTTCGGTAGGACAAGGATTTATCTTTATTTTTGCTGAACGAGCGCGAGCGGTGGCACGCGAGCATTGCGTGCATTTTTGCGATCGCAGGTGTATTACGAGTCTCCTTCAGAGTGCGTCCAATGCTATGCGGAAGTACATCGGAAGTGTAATGAAGGTGCATGATACACGAATCTTTTGGCAGTGGGCGGTTTCGCATAGCTACTAATTCAATCTCGAATCTTATTTATTATCCTAATATCAGTTATCCAATGTCTAGCTGATTTAGCATTATAAATCATAAATCTTGTCGGTTACTCGCATAATATCGCTCAATGATTTATATACATTGCGCTCACTTGATATATAATTATCAAATTGTCAGATATATGTATGTATATGGGCCTATGTCGGAAATATCGAGATTTTAAATTCGGGTCGGATCTGAGCCTTTACCTAGATTCTCTCCACCAGGCCACTACCTATATAACAAGCTCAGTCGCAAACCAGGCCCTACGTCACAAAGCGGACGCGCGTGTCTACGTATATATGTATAGATGTACGTGATACGTGATATACTTGGTAGGTATATGTATACGCCTAACGTTTCTTGGCTGCGCGTCGGCGCGTCGCGCCGCTCAGCGCCCCGCCGCGCCGCGCCGCGGTGTGGTGCGCGCGGCAACGTCGCGTTCACGACGCGCAGGCTGTTGCGTAACGCTGCGGAGTCATGCGATAGGGATAGATCCGCCGCTGCGCGACACGGCGGGTTACACGGCAGATAGACGAGGATGAAACCGACGGTGGACGTACTGGGATGAGGTGGCGGACAAGGGGGACGACAGCTCAGCCTTGAAATGCTTCGTCACAAACGTCGTACACGAACGTTGGACTTGCTGCGGATTACGCGGACTCTTTCCGCGGTTCTTTCTGCGCTTTTCTTACGTCTGGCAAACATTACTTGCATGCGATATGTAAAACGTATAAGGAGAGAGAGAGAGAGAGAGAGAGAGAGAGAGAACTTTGTCCAAATCAATTTCCAAATATATATTTAAATATATAAAAAATATATAAATATATTTAACTCTTTAAGCTTTCTTTATATTGATAATATGCAGATGAGATACATATACACACACCACACACATGCATACATTGAAAATATTAATTCGATGTATTCGAAAATATATATAATAAAGTAGGTTACTAGGCAAAACCTAGTTTTCATTCTGAAATATTTCTAGCTACAGACATTTTAAACCTCGAGAGGAACTTTCCAATTGAAATATTCATTAATCTTTTGCAGCACAACTCTTTTTGATATTATTTGTCTTTTAAAATACATTATTCTTTTAAATCTTATTTTGTTTTACAAGAATAATATTTTCGACAAGTACTAACAATTTTTTAAATAATATATAAAAGACAAATCACATATCTGTATAATTAATATACGTACGACACGATATTCCTGTAACATGAAAAAAGCGGCTGATAAAATCTACTAAGATTGTGCCGTCTCTATATCCTAACCGGATGGCTAGACTAGACAACCAGGAAACGGAAACGGCTGAGGCGAATTATTAAGAAAGCAGAGCGGAAGAAGCTTAGCCGACCCTATTAGCGCAACGGACGGATTGAGAGCAAAAGAAGGATTACGAAGTAAGATAGCAAAGGGGAAGAAGAAAAAAAGGAGAGTACTCAGCTTCGACCTCTTGGTAGGCCTCGATCGATGCCGTTGCTATGGCAACCAAACCGGCACCGTGGTGCTCCACTACTGATTATTTATGTCAAAGATGCCCTCTTTCTCCACCCACTAGCAACCCTCCAAGGTACGCAAACGCGAGCAAACCAAACCCCCGGGAAGAGGGGCGAAACGCTCGCTATCCAACAGTCTACTAGCCTATCCATGTGATACTGAAGACCAAGAAATTTCAAGAAATGGATAATTTAACTCTAAATGAAAGAGAGATAAGAACAAAGTATGGATGTAATCAATATAATGTGAGTCAAGAATAATAAATCCAATGGCGTAATTTGAGGCAAAAAAACGGTTCGTTTTCTTTCGGAAAAAAACATACATTTTATTAATTAGATAGAAAGCTTATTATTACATTATTATTACATTATTATTACAGATTCTTGTTATTACTTTATTTTATTATTTCTAAACATATATATATATTTTAATTCATAATCTCGAGAAATACAGCTGCAATTATGAATCAATTTAATTTGAGCATGATGTTAATTCTGAAAATTGTGCCTGTCATTACGAGAAGATAAAAAAAGAAGAGGAGAGACTGTAGAGGAGAGCGAGTGAAATACATAGGTTAGAAAGAGAAGAGGGTAAAGTAAATGGGATGCGCGAGTATACGTATATACATATACAGTGCATATAAACGCGTTCAAGTCTATTTACGATCTGGGACGAGTCCCTGACATTCATACCTAAATAATCAATTATAAAAATGGCATATCAAATTACAAAAAAAAAAATTCTGTCAAAATAAAAACAAAACGACTGTGAAACGAAATATATATGATCGGAAATATATATGAACATAATCATGAATGAAGTGTGTGTGTGTGTGTGTATATATATATATATATGTATATATAAGCGTTGGATATTAATATTAGGATATCTGACTATTATTAATTATACATTAATATTAAAAGCAACAGCAACAGCATGAATTAATTTGACAATGAGCTGATAAGGAGAGAATGATATAAAATGACATGCATGAGGAGGAAGGAATAAAGCAAGCGACTGTTCCCTGTGGGAAGGGTACTTGCGACCCAGTTTCACCCTCGCAAGGTGGCAGCAATCGATACTGCGCCTAAGGGCCGTATGAAACGCGATCGCAGTGCCGTTGCTGCGCCAAAAACAAAAATAGGGACTTACGCATGTTACATGTTTATATGGAATGACCTATGGAAAATTCATTATCAGCGTTTAAATCATTTTAATTTGATACTTAAGATTCCAACTCTGTCTCTCATCCGCAGCCATATTGAATCATGGTGTCAGAAATGAAAAATCATATGAATCATTTCCTCTTGCATTAATCACATCCTTTTACTTATACATTGAAATAAATTAACTTTCTCTCGCATATAGGTTCAATAGCACAAAATAATTAAATATTCCTTTTTCAATGTGGATTATAACAAGTAGCTGTTAACCTTGATTTGTAAAATCCATTTTCATTCAACTTCGTAAGTCAACTTTGTAAATCGAATTATATGTATATATGTATATGCATATTATGATAAATATGAGCGAATTTTTTCGGTACCTATATATTTCTTCAATCTATTTAAATATTTCGATTATATAAATCGAGACATAAATCGAGGCTTTTTAGAAACTTCGTAATGATGTTTTTTCCACAGAAATATCTTTTTCACGACAACGTTTTCGAAATTTTAGGATGTTATAGTGTTCTTTGAGTTTATTATACCAATGTATTGTATATTGGCTCGCAATGAGGCGCGAAACGATTCGACGGACTTCATGTGAATGCGCGATAAGTGCGCGTCATGAAAGCTAATGCCCGCATTACAATGCTTTTATCTGTCACGTAACGACGACGTTTAACAAATAGCGACTATCAAGAGCGATACTGATAGTCCCGACGGGGTACACGCCGTGCCACAGTGGGCGGATATGCTATTGAACGTGATAGAGAAATGCGATCTGCGACTGTACAGTTAATATGCGCGTCACCTATCTAAAATTGATGGTATTATAGAAAGAAATCAATTCCAATACGAATTTCTCTCTGCAAAAAAGTAACGTTTAACTTTAATTTAATTGATTATTTAAAGGCATTTATTAAACATAAAGTCACGGATTTCTTAAATTCAACAACCTCTTTTAGAAAAAAAAAATGTATAGCCATTTTTTTTTAATCAGTCATTAATCACTAGGAAACAAGTTTCACTTGAAAAATGTACGTTTGTAATGTTGTTTCAAATAGCCAATCTATAAAATAGATTTTGCAAAGCGTATTTTTCAAATTTTGTCAACAGAATATTTAATATTCATATAATGAAATATCACAGATATTTTGAAAACTAATATTAGCAGTAGTAGACTGGCTGCAGAAATCGAGCATATGTATTAAAGTAGCTACGAAATGGCAGAATCTGTCTAGTTTCTGTTGGTAACCTGCTGTCATTTTCTGTCAACATGCTCTGCTAGCAGAACACGAGCTTATCATGGATATAATTAATATGCCAATTTGCGGTAATATTTTCAAATTTGTTGACAAACTACTAGAATATTGCCAACAATTTGCTTGACACATGTATAAACGATAAAACAATTATCCAATGGCTAATAAAGTATGCATACTCCTTGATAATGCTACCCTTGGTGATTCATCTATTACTCGAATAGTGATAAACTTCACTGGTTGTGTAATTTTTTTTCTCATAACCCATATTTATTTAATTAATTAAATACAACGATGGGGGATTATATTTAAATTCAGAGCATATTGAAAATATAATACAATTATACTTGAGCGATCATTACATTAAGAACGCAATTATTCCTTAGTACTCGCTGTCCTTCGAGATACTTTTTTTTGTCGACTACCATAAGATCATCGCACTAGTGATGTATCGACACAAATGTTCCAAATCACAGAATGTACAATGTCAACGTACAAACTGTAAAAGATTGTTTCGTTTATCATTTTTATTTTCTACACATAGAACAATTCGCTATAGTCCAATATTTTTTATCTCTACACATTTCGTCAATACCACAAATCGCACAATATCAGCTATTGGACTAATGTAAATAATTAACAATTATCTTTATTAATATTTACATGAACATTATCATTAGTCGTTTGATATAATACAGTTATGTTACGCCGTCCGTATCCGATAAGTAATATCTCATTTTTCAAATGTTTGGAGAATCCCAATATTGAAGATGATACTGTGTTAGACGATAAACTGTGTTAACTACAACAAATGAATATCGAAATGATTTCAACAATTGTATCGTATATACTTTTATCCTTACAAAAATTTGATTGTACTGACATTAGACATCAAATACCCAAAAAACTTTTAGCTTTTTAACATTTTATGAAAATAGAAGTCACACGTGATCAATTACTAAACAAATTATTTCGATATTCAAGCTTTGCATTCAAAGTTTCTAGATTTATAGTTTTTTAGATTCATTTTTGGCATTTTCTCTCTCTCTCTCTCTCTCTTTCTCTCTCTCCTCCTTCTTTCTCTTTCTTCTACAAATTTTTCCGATTTTTTTCCTCTACGATCTTAATCAACTTATAACTTGTATGTCTTTGAAATCTCGATTGAAAAAAACGTTTTGAATTTGGAGATTTCTGATTCCTTGTTTAAATTACATATATATTGGATTCTTGAACTTACACAATTCTTAGTTTATTGAAATTTAATAAGATTTTGCAAATCTTTGGCATCTTTCGATCTTTTCTTTTGGCTTTTTATCTTTCAGGATTTCTCTAAATTACAAAGAACAAACCGAGCAATTTATGCCTTTATATCTTTTGAGATAGTGGAACGATATGGTGAAGTTTAGAAAACTCTAAAGCCTAATCTTTGTCAAGTATTCTTGTGTTCTTCAACAAATTACATCTCTGCGTTAAAGGGTCACCTACAGAAAGCGAGGATAGATATCTCGATAGCACGATTCATATTTGTCAATTGCAATAATATAAGCAAACTATACAATAGTAGATTTCGATTGTAATTTATAATAGTACAACTTGCGGTAAAATTGTAAATTAAAAAGAAAATTTTGCATATTAATTTAAAGTTTTTTTAAGTTCTTCATATCTAAATTTTCGAAAATGCCAATTTTTGTTATAATTCTCTAAAATTTTTAAAAAGTCATTAAATCTCAAGTTTCAATTTTTTAAAATATTTTTGATAATTCAATAAATCCATTGATAATATTTTATTCAGATACGTTTTGCAGAAGAAGATAGATAAAAAATAAGATATTGGAAATATTGTTTTTCTACAAACAAGAATATTCATTAATACTTGCTATTGTTACTATTTTTAACAGTTTTTTTTTAAATTTCTTACATGGGTGAATTCAAATTGCTTTTCCATAATTTTTTACGAAATTGACAAAACGATTCAACTGATTTTTATCGAACGCGCAAATGTTATTAAGAAAATCATTTTTAAAAAAAAGTACAGAGCGCGAGAATTATAAGAAATCTTGTGTAAATGTATACATTGATATCTACTGTCTAGTTTAAGCTCCGTGAATTTATTGTACAAAATAGTTTCAGCAGAGATACGAAATTTATATACGATGGGAATATAGATATATTAACCATAA
>Ga0157363_1003070_pt1 | contig 14967 bp, 11 predicted proteins | sample AttsexASBM1_FD_111477 | JGI IMG/M metagenome (GOLD analysis project Ga0157363, IMG submission 111477) | Fungus gardens microbial communities from leaf cutter ant in Ribeirão Preto, State of São Paulo, Brazil - Atta sexdens ASBM1 | ecosystem: Host-associated > Fungi > Mycelium > Unclassified ...
AAAAAAAGCTCAGAACTTTTTTGTACACCTAATACATGCGCACGATGTTTATTTCGCTTAAAAGTATTAATATTAAGATTACATTACATTTTTATAAATGTGTGTAGGAGTCTAATAGAGTAGATGCGAAACCTCCTTCCCTGTTGGTTCAAATTTCGCGGAATGAGACCAGATTGTTATGGCACGGCGACCTGGGGCGCGCGAGTTAATAGGTATGCGTGATCGTAGGACACCCAATGAAGAGGCCCGAGAGAAGCGGAAGGATCGGAGAATCCTTCGAGAAGAGAAAATGAAGAATGACCTCGAAGAAAGAAAGTCTCGCGTCTTGCTGAAATAAAGTATTCAGCTTTGCATCTCGTAACGAATGCTTTTTAACTCAATCTTTTTCCTATATTTACGTCAGAAGTAGGATCTGACTCGCGATCGGACTATCCAACGGATTATTAAGTTTGTGAGTGATTTAAGAAACTTTAAGAAGTGTGGTAAGTGAAATCGCTGTTATGGCGGACGAAAACTTTATGGTCGCGCAACTGAAGGCGACTCTTAAGCAGCTCAACTTGCCCCAATTAGGCAAAGCAACTCTAAGGAAAAGATTATTAAGCCATGATCCTAGTGGGAATCCTAGTGGTGACCTAGAAGGAATATATGCTTCGCAAGAAGCATATACATTGTCAACAGATGAATCAGGAAGATGAACATGACTACGAGCTTCCGGGAGCAGCAAGAGAACAAGTCTATGATGCACGAAAATCCGAGACACAGTCCAGTTCAGAAGGAAGTAGTGAACAATCTCGCTAGAGATCTGGAACGCATAAGACGTGAGAACGAGATTATGCAGCGGCACTTAGAAGAATTACGGGAGAAGGATCGGCGCTGAGAACGGCAAATAGTGCGCCATTTTTGCCGTGACTCACCATCTCCACACTGAAGGAATTACTGAACGAATTTACTAGCTCGGAAGATATATTTGAGAATTGGAAAAGACAGCTTGAGCTTCGAACTATTTATTGGATAACATAATATGCGCATCCTGAAAGGCATGAAATTGAAACGGAGAGTCTTACAATGGTTCGAAACCAGAACATTTGGAGATGCCAATGCGCGAATTGATACGCGAGATGAAGAAAATGTTCGACTATTGGCCGGTCGAAAATAGAATTACATCGGCGGTTCGAGAAAAGAAGTTAGCGTTATAACTAGTCTTTCACTGATTACTATTATGATAAAGTGATACTGGCCGGTAAAATACCGGTCGACGAGTTAGTAGACTTTATTATCGACGGGATAAACGCACTTACGCAATCAGGCACGTATGCATCGGTTCAGTAAAAAGAAGAAACTCTTAGGAGCTTCCGAGCAGATCGCACTAGAAAAACAAAAATCGTCCTGCATGAGGAAACATAGTAAGCAAGTCAAAAAATAAATAGCCACCTAAATCGAAGGATGCCACCTAAAAGGAAGGAACAACGACGCAAAATTAAATATTATAACTGCAACAAGATAGACATCTTGCGAAGAATTGTGACAGGTCTAAGAGAGAACGGGTTTTGAGTGCAGACCTATGGAACATCGGATTCTAAATTGTAACCAGAAGAAGACGGCGACATTGTCGGAGGCGAGCCTTAAAGAGGATGACACTCAGATCTCGAATGTGGCAATAAAAAGCGAGACCGATAACAAGTATATAAAAAATGCGGAGATTCAGATAAGTGTAAACGGATTAGATTTTAGATTTAACGCGAACTCGCAATTAGACACTGCATGTGCGATCAGTCTCGTTAAGGCTAATTTCATTCCGCCAGGTTCGATTTCGCGATCTCATGACGCGTAATATGAAGGAATAAATGATTCCGCGTTGAAGATACAGGGCGCGATTAGAGCAAAGGTTAGATTAGAAGATGTTACGATGAATAGTGTGATAATCCGTGTTATGCCTGATCATACAGTGAAATGCGTAATATTAATTAGAGATATATTAAAGAAATTAGGCTTTACAATAGCTAAACGGTCAGACGAAAAAGATAAAAATTCTGCGGACGAAATATTAAATATTGAAGTGAGCGAAGCGACGGCAATTGATACGTTAGATGTAAATCCGAATTTACCTTATACAAGGTGAGCCATCTAGCGTTTGGAATTTCAACTACTGGTTATTTTGAGTTTGAAAGGCGTAATAATATTTATGACGTATCAGAAATTTAGTTTTTTGTTTGACATTTACGAAATGGGTCGCTATACGCTTGAACAAAATTGAAAAATATTGAAAACTTATTTTTAAAATGGTGAATCTTCAACCCAAACTGTAAGAAATTTACGTGGAAAATTTGGTCGAAAAGAAACGCAGTTTGTGGATCAATTTATGAAGCGAATTCGGCAAACTGGATCCTTATTGGATAAAGCAACTCGTTCACGTGCTCGTCCAGTAAGGTCAACCGAAAACATTGCTGCTATTGCTCAGAGTGTGTTTGAACACCATCAACATCAATTCGCCATCGTTTTCAAAACTTGAAAATTTCACGCACTTCTTTGAGAAGAACTTTGAATAAAGACCTCGATAAATGGCAATGTACTACCTTTCCAATAAAGCCATAAACTTTGAAAAATATTCATGCGTTTTTTTTTTAGAGCCAAATTAAATTTGAAATTTTAAATGGCCCACCCTGTATCAAAAATAAATTGACGGAGAAGATTCAAGCAAATTATTTAAAGAGCGAAAAACCATTAGAACCAAAGATAAAGGCGAAATTAAAATTACACATAAAGGAGAAATAACCGTTTCATTACGCTAGTAGACTGTGAGTTGATGAAAAAGTTAAGGTACGGGCTTTTTTAGATGATCTGACGTGGTATTATTCATCCTAGTTCTTCTGAATATGTGAACCGTTTTGATACAGAAAAGAGATGGAAGTAAGAAATAAGAATGCGTACATTATCGCACTCTAAACAAAGCCACTGCGCAAGACAATTATCCATTGCCATATATATAATAATAGAAAAGCAAATTGATGCGTTACAAGGAAAGCGTTATTTTACGTCATTAGAGGGATGGATTCCATCACATATATATAGATAAGGACAGCATAAAGTATATGGCTTTTATTACACTTTTTATCCAATATGAATATATGAAGATATACTTTTTGGATTCAAAAATGTGCCAGCGCGATTCCAACGCTTTGAAATTCTACATGACTTAATTAGAAAGGTGATGTTATAGCATACATTGATGATTTTCTTGTCATGACAGAGGCTTTAGAAAACTTGGAGGTGCTTGATCGTGTCTTCAGATTACTAGTAGATAAATCGAATTGCGATTAAGTAAATGCCGCTTCTTATACGAGGATATCGAATTCTTAGGATACGTAATCTCAACGGAAGGCATATGGTCAAACGATTCGAGGATAGCAGTGATTAGAGAATTTCCGACTTCTAAGTGTGTTCGAGATGTTCAGAACTTCCTTGGCTTATATTCGTACTTCAGAAAATTCATAAAAGATTTTTCGCTGATTACCGGGGGGGGGGATTATTTTATATGATTAGATTAGATTAGAAAAAGGGGTAGTATTCGAGTCCAAAACAAAAAAATGCGTTTAAACTTTTAAAAGGAAAATTGATGTCGACACCAATTCCACTCATATATTGGGAGTACAAATTAGTTCGGTTCGTTACCCTAAAGATGGCTTCAGCTGTTGTGAATGGTTCATAATGACAGCTGATTTTGGCGATTTCAGAGAGGTTAAACATCTGCTAATAATATTCAGTTTATATCGCTTTGAGTTTCATTCAAAAACTATGATTTTTACTGTGAACTTTTGAAATGTCGAATTTTATGTTAACCAAGCAGCATTTGCGGGAGGTTTTGATTTTCTGCTTTAATTGGAAGAAAAGTGCAGCTGAAGCCCATCGAATGCTTGTCGAAGTTTATGGTGACACTGCTTCAATTGATAAATCATGTAGGGAATGATTTCGACGTTTCAAGGATGGAGATTTCAGCATTGAAGACAAGCCTCGCTCTGGACAGCCAAAAAAATTCGAAAACAAAGAATTAGAGGCATTACTCGAAGAAGATCAGAATCAAACGCAAGAGGAGTTTGCAGAAACATTGGGGGTATCTCAACAAGCCGTTTCTGTAAGATGCAGCACGCTTTGGCAAATCACCGGTTTTCTTTCGCAGAAATCGAAAATTGACTCCAAAATTAGATCGCCTCCAAAGACGAGTCATTTTTTGGACATGGAAGTCGAAAATTGCCTGAAAGATGGGAAAAAGTAGTAGGCAGCGATGGACAATACTTTAATTGATCTGTTCATTCATTTTGTTTTGAAATAAATGCATTTTTGAACACAAAAAAACGGACGAAACTAATTTGTACTCTCAATACAATCCGACTGATGAAACAGAGCTGCGACGCGAGCACGAAAGATTTTGGAACAGAGTTACTACAGTGCAAGTCGGATAAGAAATTTCATCCGATTTTTTACTTCTCCAAGAAAACAATTGAAATCGAATCATTATCATAGTTACGAACTTGAAACACTCGTAATAATATACGGTTTGAGACGTAAGACTTGAGAAGATTTCGAACATATTTACAGAATATTCCTTTTAAAATAATTACCGACTGCAACGCATTAGTTATGACCTTGAATAAAAAAGATATCCAACCAAGAATCGCACGTTGGGCCCTAGAATCACAAAATTTCAAATATTCAACGGAGCATAGATCAGAGAAGAGAATGCAACACGACATATTAAGCAGAACAAACGATATTCTGGTGGTCGAAACCAATACATTCAAATTTGAGTTGTCTGCTTGTCAAATGCAGGATCCTATTAATAAAAAGTTGAGGGCACACTTGGACAAAGAACAGGATAATTTATACGAAATGCGGTCTTGTATATCGGAAACAGGGTAATTATGTTTCATTTTTTGTTCCGCGCGCAATGGAACTGGATTTGATTCATAAATATCACAACGAATGGACACTTCGAAGTAGACAACATTGTAGCGCTATTGCAAGAAACGTACTGATTTCCATATGAAAGTCCGCGAATATATTCGAAATTGTACGAAATGCATCGCCTTTTCGAAACTGTCAGGAAGAGCCGAGAGATTATGCACAATATATTAAAGGGAAATGTACCTTTCGAAACTATATGTAGACCATTTCGGCCCTGTGGATAGAACGTATGCATCAAAGAAATATGTACCTTTAGTTGTCGATGCATTTACCAAATTTGTAAAACTATAAGCAGTAAAGACTACCACTTCTAGATGATTTGATGTTTCAAGAATTTTAGCGCTTATAGTAGAGCAGAGATATCAGATCGGAGAACCAGCTTTACTTCAAAAGAGTTTGAAGAGTTTACGAAAGAGACTAACATGAAACACATGAAAATAGTGATCGCGTCGCTCCAAGCGAATGGACAAATTGAACGCTATAATCGAATGCTAGCGCCGGCATTAGGAAAACTATACGACGGTAAGGACTGGTATAAAACATTAATTGAGTTCGCTATATAATACATAACACTATGAGTCGAGTGAAACTCCTAGCCGACTGTTGTTTGGCGTATCGCTGCGGGGGCAGATGTTTGATGCGTTGAGAGAATACATGGAGAGAATACGAAACATAACGAGTCCGAGGAAAGAGACTTAGAATGCGAGAAAATGCGATTGAAAAGATTAAAAAGATGCGCGAGTATAATGAATGGTATATTAATAAGAAACCAAAAGTGACGAATACTGTGAAGGTGATCTAGGTGGAATTTCGAGGTTATGGGTGATAAACTAGCTCCGGCTTATCGAGGCCCACATACTGTTGTTTGTAAGTTAAGGAATGACCAATATGTCGTGGCCGACATTGAAAGGTGCCAAGTGTCTCAACCTTATCAAAGCACGTGAAAAGCGGCTAATATGAAATCGTGGCGAGATAGGTCGATAGAAGAGGTATCACCGGAAAGCGACCCCAAAAACGAAGATGATAAATTGTAGCGATAGCGTGTAGAACAAAGCGGCCGGGATGGCCTTTTGTCAGAATGATTGAAATTGTAGGAGTCTAATAGATGCGAAATCTTCTTCCCTGTTGGTTCAAATTACTCAACTCGGAATTAGACCAGATCATCATGGCGCGGCGACCTGACGCACGAGCTGATTGGTACGCGTGATCGCAGAGCACCCAATGAGGAGACCCGAGAGAAGCAGAAGGATCGGAGGATCCTTCGAGAAGGGGAGACGAAGAACGACTTCAAAGGAAAAAAATCTCGTATCTCGCTAAAATAAAAAGTGTTCAGCTTTACATCTCGTATCAAGTGCTTTTTAAATCTCCAACTCTTTCCCTATATGTGTTAATATTTACATTTTAAATAAGCTATAAATATATGAATTAAGTTATATTTCAAGCACTTTATTTTATCAAACACATTTTTAATTACTTTATTTGTTATTATTTTCTTATTACAATACTAAAATTTGAAAAGCATATAATGAAAATATTAATCTAAATTCTCCTTTTTTGTATAAGTACTTTAAGTATTCAAAATTCAATTATAAGTTTTATTGGGGCGCAAAAAGGAGTTTAATGAAAGGAAACAATATATTTTGTTAATAATAACAAAATTAAAAGAACTGATAATCCAAGCTGGTTAATTATATTATACGAATGCTTGTAATTATAAATTTTTATACACAAAAATTTAAACAATGTTAAGCTTTAACCCGAAATATTTGGTTTATTTACAGAACAATATAACCATGCCATTTCTACACCTAAAGCTGAAACGTTGCTATATCGAGTAATACAGGATGGGCCATCTAGCGTTTGAAATTTCAACTACCGGTTATTTGAGTTTGAAAGGCGTAATAAAAAGGCGTATAACATTTATGACGTATCAGAAATTAGTTTTTTGTTTGACATTTACGAAATGTCGCTATATGCTTGAACAAAATTGGGAAATATTGAAAACTTACTTCCAAAGTGGTGAATCTTCAACCCCAAGAGTAACCCTGTAAGAAATTTACGTGGAAAATTTGATAGAAAAGAAATGCCTTCAACGCAGTTTGTGGATCAATTTGTGAAGCGAATTCGGCAAACTGGATCCTTATTGGATAAAGCAACTCGTTCATGTGCTTATCCAGTAAGGTCAACCGAAAACATTACTGCTGTTGCTCAGTGTGTGCTTGAACAATCATCAACATCAAATCGCCATCGTTCTCAAAACTTGAACATTTCATGCACTTCTTTGAGAAAAATTTTAAATAAAAACCTCGGTAAATGGCAATGTACTATCTTTCCAATAAAGCCATAAACTTTGAAAAATATTCATGCGTTTTTTTTTTAGAGCCAAATTAAATTCCAAATTTTAAATGGTCCACTCTGTATAAATGTCAATTTAAAAAAAATAGAATATATATGTATTTGAACTAAAAATATAATATTACTTTTTTTCTATAATTATTGCGCAAATTAGTGCGAATGAATTGCGTGTAGTCGTATTTTTAACTCATATATATATATATATATATATATATATATATATATATATTCTATTTTTTAATTAAAATTGGCAATTATATAATACCATTCGATAGAATAAAGTTTTAGCATCTGAAGTTTTAGATATCTCTATCTGTAATTGCAGTACGATGATTTGTAAAGCATTCAGACGGAATGTTTCTTTTTACTTAACCCATAATTTAGAACAAAAAATCTAGTAGAGATTTTTAAAAATGAATTTTTAGGGAAAACTTTGAGCTTCCACGTTAGATAATAGAAAACTCCACAATAAACATATTCAGTACATAATCTTGAGTTAATAAAATTTGAAATTAATTTTCTGAACAACTTAATATTATTTAACAGACAATTAATTACGAAACATTATAGAAGTGCAATGGAAAAAAGAAAAAAATGTTATATGAGATTTCGAAATGTTTTAAAAACAGGACTCAATAAAATAATTGATACGAGACTTATTTAAAATAAAAAAATATGAAATAAGTTCCAGAAATTAGGAATAAGTAAGGTAAAATCACTAATATGTCTTAATTGAAATAAAAACTATTAATATAGAATAACTTTAATAAAATATAGAATAACTTTTATTTAAAAGTAACTTTATATAAAAATATTTAAAAATAACTTGTCTTTTATTTTTAATAGATTTTCGAAAGATATTTCTTATTTTAAATACTAAAAAATATTTTAAAAAATAGATTTCAGGAACTTGCTTAAAATATGAAGTAAGAAATGTGTATTTCAAGTAAACGTTTCAAATAATATTTACATAAAAGATATTTTAATGATGTTAATGTATACGAATATATATATTTCTAAATATAACGTTTCAGTTTTTTTTATAGCTACATCCAATTTTATATCTATTAATAATTGATACATACAATAATAGTATTATAATCCTTCACAAACTAGGTGAAAAATCAACACAGAGTTATTTTAAATAATAAATAGTAAATAATATTCTGTTTAATCTTTTTTATTTAAAATGTATTATATATTTAAAAAATAAATTTATTTGGAAAGACCGAGCCCTATTTAAAAGTTATAAACAGTTGGCACATGAAACAGAAAACAATAGATTTTACATTGCGCAAAATATGAAAATGTACATTCCATGTATGGAAGTTCAAATGTGTTTATCTCGTGTGAATATTAACATCTTACTTATTATCTTTAAATGATTCAGTATTATTTCGATTTGGGTGTAAATATATTCGTTCAACTCTAAGATAACAACTGCACTCAAAAGATTATATTATAGCTGTTTCTATTGCCGTAAAGTAGTAACTGCTGTCAAAATATCAATGTTTTCACTCACATGCAAAAAAACCTGGTCTGCTAAATTTTTTCACAAATGTTTAATATCTTCAAATAACAATAATTCACTGAAAAATCATCGTAGCGAGATAATTAAAAAAGTCTTTTAAAGCTTAAACGCTATTTCCAAAATCGGTAATTAATATTTCAATCTGACAAATCTTATATAGAGTGATACAGACACAAATGGATATCTGTCAAATGTGAAAATTTAATACAAATTTTACAAACGTTTATGAATTAAAGACCACACAAAAATGCAGTTTTCAGCAATCGAAAGTGTGAACCTTCACCTTCAATTTGCTTTTTTATAGATAGATATTGTTCTCTACGATTTTTTTTCACCGAGTTATTTAACGAAAATTGAAGAAAAAGATTTTTGCTTCAACGTTTAATAACTCGGTGACAAAAACTCGTACAGAGATATATAAAAAAACAATTAAAGAAAAAGATTCACTCTTTCGAAAGATGTAAACCCCATTTATGCGCAATTTTTAATTGGCGCCGTGGAACTTTGCAAATTTTATAAAAAATTTTGAGAATTTATGCATCTTAATTTATGTTTGTGTAACTTCACATAATATCAGTACGACCGTTTTTTAAAATACTGATCTAGAATGTAGAGATTTCAAACTTTTAAAGGCTTTTTTTAAACATTTTGTTACAATGGTTTTTTCATTGAATTATTGCTATTTGAAAATATTTAAAAATTTTGTGAAAAAATGTAGTGGTAAGATTTTTTGAGTGTGAGGTGTGTGTGTGTGTGTGTGTGTGTGTGTGTGTGTGTGTGTGTGTGTGTGTGTGTGTGTGTGTGTCTATATTTATTAATGCATTTACATTAGACTTGATCGATCAAGAAAAATCGTGAAAAAATTAAAAAGAAATATTTTGTATACGCAAAACTCTATATTTTAATATAAAAATATCAAATTTTTTTAAAACGTATTTTTTATCAAGCTGTAGACTATTGAATGTACGTAATTTTAAATAATAATAATGGAATTTTTGTTAAATACAGAACCATGAATATGTAACAATTTTTTGAAAAACAGCGAAAAGCGTGTTACAGTACAAGTTTCAAACTTTAAAACGCTTTTTTATTTTTGTCTACGATGACTTTTTACCGAGATTTGATCTGATATTTGTACAATTCAGAACATTTTAAAAGTGTTTTCTGTTGAATATTTTACATTACATATTATTTGTGTAATCGAAGCTATTAAACAAATCCTAAGAATGTCTACATAATAATATATTCGACACTGCACTACATATATAAACATTGTTATATTTTAATATGGAAGTATATTTCAGCAAAACAACTTTACAATTACTTTACAATCTGATAGATATGATATCGAATGTTGTCCTCTTTTTGTTTATTAAGTAACTATTGTATAATGTATCTGAAAATGATCAATAAGTAATTCAAAACAAAATGAACTATATGTTCGCAGTCATAATAGAATGTCAAATTAATTATATATAGAAATAAATATGATTTAATTTCTCTTCGAAACAAGAAAATAATTTTCGATACATTTTATCTATTCTATCGATTGCAAAATATTAAGTCTGTTTTCTGTGACTGAACCAGTTTACACTTTTAGAGTCTAAAATGAGATGGATACGTTTGATATTTGGCGAAAATTAAAGAAAATTTTAGGGCAATGCATAATACAAGAATTAAAAAAGGATTTATTGTTGGATAGTAGTTTAAATATAACTTGCATTCATTCGTTATTTTCTTGCTTCTAGTGTCATAATTTCGGATAGCAATAGCAGAGCATTAAATATGAATAACTTGGAATATTATTTTCAATATGTTTCATGAATTCAACTACTGTTCTACTATTTTTACTGATAAGTTGTCCAAATCTCTCATTTAATTGCAGTAAATATTGCATTTAGATAGGAATGTTAACGTCGCTCAGATTAACGAATTTTCATTTTTCATTTAAAATATCAAGAGAAGCAGCTTCTCTGAAATTCTCAGAGGAAATATGTATTATTTCTATATTGTGACTTAACTCCCCATTGTCAGAATTAATATTATATATGCTAAGTTAATTTGACAATCATTGATAAAAGTCCAAACAAACATAAGAAATCAGTTTCATTTGAGACTTTTTTAATCTTAAATCTTTTGATCTTAACAAATCAATTTTCTTGCTTGCTCGAAAAAATAAAAATTGTTTTAATTATCCAAATATTAAAAAAATTCAAATTCCTGAAAGTTGACAAGACATCTAACTTTTAATAAAATATAGTAATGGTATACTCTTCCTATTAATCCAAAATAATATAAATTATGTCGAAACGCGATAATTTAAGACATATTAAATGTTTGCGATTTCCCATGCGCTTTATATTTATTGAATATGTTCATTTAACTAAGAACTTCATTCTTGAATAAAAAGATGGGAGCAAGAAGGACGGGCTCTTGCTCTCGTCTTACAATTATTCGCCTTCGGTGTGCCAAGAGTGAAAGAGACAGCGAGAATGTAATGAGAGAAAGAATTAGCTCCTGTTTTACTGTTTAAAACAAGCCATGCTGGCCAAAGCACGATCGCTCACGAATATAAACTCAATCCTATATATGTGTTACGTGATGTCACAGTGGCAACTCGACCACCGGTGTACCCGCGTGTATCTCCGCCACCTAACGTAAAATGCCGTAACAATAAGCACTAACTATATAATATTATTAGAATAAATTGACAATTATTTTAGCAACCTGACTTCTCTAAAATTGTTAAGATTCTGTCACTGTAAATGTATAAAAATTTATTTTTTCATATGTCTCATGATTTATGCATATTCGATATGACTGCGGTGAAATCAATTTCATAATTTGAAATAATAGCGATACTTGATTTTTAATAAGATGCCATTCCATATTGTACACTATCTTCTTGTATATTCTATTATAATAAACTAATTTCGAAATTTTTCTTTCGTTTGGATAAGATACTATACACAAGCAAATTAAGTTGATGTATTGGGTTGTCTGGAAAGTTCGTACCGATGTTGAAGAAAAATTGAAACGAAGAAGATTTAAAGTTTAGTAACATTTATTAAATTATATAGGTTAGTCGGCACGAACTTTCCGAACAACCCAATATTATGTTAGTTACAAAAAATTAATTTAAATAAAAACTATAGTAAACTTTATGTACCGAAGTTTTTAAATAAATAAATGTGAAATATTTATATATGTATTCTCTAATAAATATGCATAGTTTTGATTGCATTTATAAGAATAAGGAATATTTTTTATTATGATACCGTATATGGAATGTTTTAAACATTTTGTAAGAAAAGTATAAAATATAATTACATTCATTTTATAATTACATTTTTTATTCAAATTTGATCAAATTGCATGAAAAAGAGTTCAAAAGCATTTGGAAAACTTATATATCAATATTTTAAAAGAATTCTTTAGACATTTATAATTCTGATTTTGGAAAAAAATGCAAGTTTTCTTAAAACTTGACATTTTTTTATTGATGTCAAAGAATTATTTTTAAATGGTATGTTTATCACGAATTATTCCAGCACGAAATAACGTTTTTGTTTAACATTAATTAAGTTAAATCGACTTTCAATTATTTTAATGCAGAGTTGTCCATTCTAACATTTAATGCTCCGCTATTGCTATCTGAAATTGTGACATTAGAAGCGAGAAAATAAAGAATGAATGCAAGTCATATTTATATACTACTCTAATAACAGATCTTTTTTTTAGTCTTGTACTATATAGTGCACTAAAACTTTCTTTAATTTTTGCTTTCACCGAATATCAAACATATCCATCTAACATTAAATTCCATAAGTGTAAATATTTCAGAATATCACAGAAAACAAATTTAATATTTTGCAATCGATAGAATAGATAAAATATACCGAAAACTATTTTCTTGTTTCGAAAAGAAATTAAATCATATTTATTTCTATATATAATTAATTCAACATTTTGTTATGGCTGCAAACATATAATTCATTTCGTTTTGGAATACGTATCATTATATAGATCATTTTCACATATTTATTATAGTTACTTAACAAAAAGAGAATATTTGATATCGGATCTGTCAGATTGTAAAGTATTATTTTGCTAAAACATACTTCCATATTAAAATATATTCTATAACAATTATTATTCGTAGTGCAGTGTCGAATATATTATTGCAGACATTCTCAAGAATTCTTGTTTAGTAGATGTTACATAAGTAATATGTAACGTAAAATATTCAACAGAGAATACTTTCAAAGTATATTATAGAATTGCACAAATATCAAATCATCAAAATTTTGTGAAAAGTCATCGCAGACAAAAATAAAATAAACATTTTAAAACTTGAAACTTATACTGTAACACGTGTAATACCCTGATAGCTATTTTTCAAAAAATTTTTATATTTTCCTATTGGATTTTTATGTCATGATTCCGTATCATGACAAAGATCACATTATTATATACGATATTTAAAATTACGTATATTCAACAATCTGCATATTGATAAAGATACGTTTTAAAAAAATTTGATGTCTTTACATTAAAATATAGAAGTAAGATAAAAAGGAAGATTCTAACTCACGGATACAACAACCAGCAAATGGCTCTAATGTCGCGGTGGAGAGGATGATGTCACAGATCCTGGGGTTCGAGAGAAAGGAAAGCACGCCGTCGGGATCCGTATTAGAGGGGAAGAGAAAGTTTGTTCTTTCTCTCTTTAAACTATTGTTCTCTCTCTCTCCTTCATTGTAAGATGCAATTCTTTCTCTTCCACCCATTGCAGTCCTGTACTTATTATTTGCGCTCTCTCTTCTTTTCTTCTTTTATACACGATTTTAAATAGATATAGTATTTACGATTTTTAATAACTTAGAAACTAATTATAATAATATTTTTATGAATTTTTAATAATATAATCTAATAACACTAATTAGAACAATATTCTTTTTTATCAATGTAATACAAATGTATTTGAGCGCGCCAAGCGCGCTTTCTTATTGACTAATTCAATACAATGAAGACATGAAGAAGAAGTGACGAAGATAATAAGGATAAAATAATTTTAGAAGAAAAGAATATATATTTTAACATTCATTTATTTATCATGTAATGCTGTATGTACAATATAATCTAAACCATAGACTGTTAATTCACATTCTATAATAGAATTTTTATTATAAATTTTGTATAAAATGATTGCAGCATCGCCTTTATTAGTAATATAATTTTGTCTTAAAAATAACAAAATATTCGAATTTCTTACTAACATCATATATTGCGTATATTGACTCAGTTCACACATGTAGAACATGTTCAACACATTGCTTCAAATAAGAAAAGCATAGTTGTTGGTTTCATGTACAAACATTTAATATTAATTTTATGTTATTCATATCACGTATTTTAACAAGTTTCACATTTAGATCTTGAATCGGTGATGATGATGTTGATTGCCTTAATCGCTCAATATCTGCACGCCTCTTGATGAACGTCTTCCACGTAGCATGAGGTATGGAACATGCGATTATCTCAATTATCATCAATCGCAATTTACACATGAGATACAGATCCTACAAAGATTCCAATATCCAGAAATTTGTACGCTATCGATGTCAATGTCAAAAATATTTCCTCATCAAGATACGAGGCATGTAACGAGTTTGAAAGACGTATTAAACAATATTTGAAAAAATGCGCTTTGAGAAAAAGAAAATATGTAAATAGATCTTACAAAAATATATAACGTATAAGCAAAATATTTTATAAAATTAAATGAACTTATTGTCTCTTGCACGCCTTCTGTTGAATTGGAACATAATAGTTCATGGTTTGAGATATTTTATTTTCTAGGAGAACTTATAATTAATAATAGCTGTATGAACTCTGTTGAAGCTCTCTGATGCGGTAACATTGTCTGGAACTCTTCTTTTAAACAATGTTCCCTTCCACATTTTTTTACACACCCTAAATTGGAGGGCATTTTTTTTATATATTAGGTGTACAAAAAAGTTCTGAGCTTTTTTTTGTAAAATTCAATCTTTATTCAAAAACAAACGAAAAAATATGGCTTGCTGCGTAACGCCAAACTGTTCTGCAAGCTCCTTTTCAGT
>Ga0157363_1003071_pt1 | contig 14965 bp, 7 predicted proteins | sample AttsexASBM1_FD_111477 | JGI IMG/M metagenome (GOLD analysis project Ga0157363, IMG submission 111477) | Fungus gardens microbial communities from leaf cutter ant in Ribeirão Preto, State of São Paulo, Brazil - Atta sexdens ASBM1 | ecosystem: Host-associated > Fungi > Mycelium > Unclassified ...
AGGTTTGGGAACAGATAATAGTCGCTAAGGGTCAAGTCTGGAGAATACGGTGGGTGAATAACCAATTCGAATCGTAATTGATCCAATTTGATCATCGCTTTCAAGGACGTGTGTGATGCATTATCGTGATGATACAGAACGAAGGCGAAAGTAACGCCACTTAAACGACTGTAGCTTGTAAACGAATGAACGAAATGTCATGAAACTTCATACATAAATTAGTGACAGATGAACCTCTCGAAATGAATCATGTTCATTTTCTAATGACGCCACGTATTGAAAAATCCCGGGACTTTTCAGCCCATGTAGTACTATCTAAAGCATAAACTATTAACTCAGACTTTATATTTGATTTTTTATTATAAATTTTGTGCAAAAAATCTACAGCATGACATTTATTAATGACACAATTTTGGATGACACAATTTCGTAACACCTAAAAATGTTGCGAAATATTAAAATTTTTCCTTGATATGCGTATACTGACACAGCTCAAAGTAGTGCGTTCTCGACGCAATATTGGAACATGAAGAGCACAGTTGATGGCTACATTATGACATGTAGCAGTATTAATTTGATCCACAATTTCATATCACACATTTTTACGATATCTATTACAAGATTTTGAATCGATAATGATGAAGGTACGATTGCATGAATCGCTCAATATCCGTGCATCTTTCGATGAAAGTTCGCCACATTGCATAAGGCAAGATTATGCTGTTACTTTGATTGTCGCCAATTTGTTCTCGCAATTTCCACAACAGACACAGATCTCATGATTCTGACATCAAAGTATTTGTAAACTGTTGGCGTCAATATAAATCTTCTTCTTAATATACAAGGTATATGACAGGTTTGTTACAAAAAACTGCTCTGTAGAAAAAAGTAATACATATTAGAGAAAAAAAAACACATGAACAAATTATAGAGAAAAGGTATAAACAAAATTTATAAAATAAAAACTTACCGTTTATAAAACTCTTCATCTTAAATAGAATCTTACATCTTACATAGAATCTCACGGAATCGTACATGTTTGGAAACCGAACCGTTTGGAAACCGAACCGTTGCAGTAGCGATCCGGCTGAACTGATGCAATAAAAATTCGAACTCTTTCTAAGTTTCATCCCCTTTACCATTTCTTCAGGAATGCATTTGAAATTGTTCAACCAAGCAAGAGATAAAAAATGCAAGCGCCGATATACGAGCATTGTTAATGTAATAAAATATTTTTTTCAAGAACATTTGACATGTTAATACATGTTTCGCGATGACATCATAAATGTAATTTTGATACATCACGACGTTGCCAAACAGTGCGCATATTGTCCCACCTGTTGCAGTTTTATATTAGTACTAACATTACCATTTAAAAGTTGAATTATTGACATAGTAATAATTGACATAATAACAATTGAGCAATCCATTATAAACATCTAAACCTTAATTAGATCACTATCAATGCAAATACAGACAAATTATGGTATTATAAACTATAAGATACGTATCCGCCAATAATTCTATGTCATTTTGTTTATTTGATTTCTGCAATTGTTTTCTTTACATGGAGCGTCTTCGAAATTCTTTGATTGCAGAACTTATTACAATACGCGTTGCATTTAATCCAAAATTGTCATAACTTGGTACATATCTGTATATGAAACTGTCAACTGTATTTTTTATGTTCGAACTGAAACATTGTGGAGCATACTTGTGGAGTATACTTTGAATTGTATCAGTATGTAAATTATATGAATGAAGAAATTAAATAATTTTTTACGCCAAAAGTTATATTATCAGTAAATTCAATGTGTTGTAAGTACTTTTCACAAAATTTATGATAAAGCTTCTATTATAGAATATGAATAGTTCGCATTTTAGATAATATTGAAAACCAACAACTGATAAGTGAACATTATTTTTCAAGGGGATAAGTATGAACACACAATTATAATATATATACTATTCTAATTACTGAATAGCAACCAAAAAGAAATCCTACCTCATGCTACGTGGAAGGCGTTTATCTCAAGAGAGACGTGTAAATATTGGACGATTAATGCAGTCAACTGTCTCATTATCATTATCACCGATTCGAGATCTGAATGTAGAAATTGTTAAAATTCTACAAAGAAATGTGATGTGAAAAACATAAAAAATAGTCATTGTATGGTACATGTTTGTACATAATACCAACAACTCTTCTTATTTGAGCTCAAATATGTCGAGCATGCGTACTATAAACTAAGCTAATGTGCGAGTATTAGTGAAAAATCTAAATATTTTTGTATCATTTTTAAGACAAAATTATATTACTATAATAAACACAATGCTGCAAATACAAATTTATAAAAATTCAATTATTGAATGTGAATTAGTAGCTTATGTTTTAAATTGTATTGTACATGCTGCATTAAATAAATAAATCTATATGTATTTTTCTAGCGCTATTAAAAATATATTCCTTTGAAAATATATTCTTTTGAAAAATTACCTTTTCTTTAATCTTTCCGTGATTCTTTCTTCATATTGTCGTGATATTAACTTAGAAAGAAAACATTTGGCTGATATCATTAAAATATTATCAAAATTGTGCTTGTATCATTTTATTGCATCATAAAAGTCGTAAAATCAATATCTTTTTAATAAAATCGCGAGAGAAAACATTTCAACAACTTGTGATTACTACATACCAAAATTGTATTAATTATAAATGTAATGCATTAAAAAATGAAGTTTATATTGAAACTTCAATCATGAAGTGTGAATTAGTAATGTGCGCTTTAGATGAAATTGTATTATATACAGTGCGAAATTTAAAATATAAAATATTTAATTTAATATTTTGTATAATATGGTACTTAAATATATTATTGAATTTTTTTAAGTTTATTTTTAGTTTTTTTTTTCTCTTCAGCGGTTTAAAAATATATGATAAGACGGCACACGATTTTTTTCACAGATAAGTTAATCAAACTATTAAAATAATAACTGAATAATAAAAAATTATAATTCTAATCTCTATTTCTTTCTGGATTTCACAAAATCCTAAAATATTTTTTTTTCAATCCCTTCCACATCATTTGCTTGTCACGTAACTTCGAAATATATTTCCTGTTTTTTCTTATCGAGTGGAAACGAATCTTCCCCTCTTTCTCCACAGTTAAAAATTAATTAATAATATGATAGCTGCTCAATACGATAGTTCAATAAGTTAATATATCGATAGCTACTCAATAATAATTTATAATGGTTTAATAATTAGAAACGCTCAGCTATTTGTATTACATTACTAAAAATATTATTAAAATTAGTTGCTAAATTAAAATCATTGCTAAGTTATATCATTTAAAAAATCATATAATAAATATTATGGGTGCGTTCGGGGAAATGCTATTTAGCGTTACAAACTGTTTGCGGAGCTGCAGATAGCGCTAACAAACACGATCATGACGTCACTAATGGTAGCATTATTACGTCATAACTACGCGCTACCAATGCTATTCCTTATAAGTATATTGGTAGTATTAACGTTTACAGATTCGTGAATGAACTTAGCGTAGCGTTTAACATTCGTCAAAGTTAAATTAATGTTTGAGGGGATTCTATTCTCCAGTGGCACCAAACTTTTCTCTCTTAGAATTTCGTAGAGTAAATAAAATTTGAAATTCATACATTACGTACGTAAAAAAAATACGCGCTCGCCCGGCTTACTACTGCGAAATATATATGCTTATCAATTGCTTGGCGCGCGGGCCTTGGGAATTGGGAATTGGCTGGCAAGCGCCCCGCATTGCACACACCACCGCAAGCCTCCATAGCTCGGTGGCCACTTGCCAGGCTATCCCCGCTCCCCACGGCCCGCGCACCAAGTGATCGGTAGGTGAATACACTTCGCAGTAGTATTCGGCTATTTTTAAGGATTAATATCTTTATTTTCCAATTAACTATTGGAGAAACTTACAAAATGATAGAGGACTTTTCGACTCAGTTTAGTCCGCTCTACCTGCCTATGAAATATTTGACGATTATTTCCAGACACCCTGTATATCATGCGCACTATTTGGCAATGTCGCAATGCATTTCGATCTTTAAATTTTATATCATCATGTATATTATTTGGTAACGTCACAATGTATCAAAATTATATTCATGATGTCAACGCGTAACATGTATTTACATGTCGAATGTCCTTGAAAAAAATATCTTTTACCACACTAACAAAGCTGTTGTATATCGACGCTTGCATTTTTGATTTCTCAGTTGAATAATTTCATATGCATTCCTGAAGAAATATAGAAGAGGGGGACGAAAGAGCTCGGGCAATATTACTGCATCAATCGTTCAGACAAACCGCTACTGCAACGTTTTCCAAACTTGTACGGTTCCGTGAGGTTTTCCTATTCAAGATGAAATGTTTTACAAACGGTAAATTTTTATTTTATAATTTTTTTTATACTTTTCTCTACAGATAGTTCATCTGTTTTCCTTTTTTCTCTAATATATATTACTTTTTTCTGCACAGCATCTTCTTGTAATAAATCCCGTCATACCTCGTATATTGGAAAGAAGATTTGCACTGAAGATTTAACATCTATTGCTTACAGATACCTGGAAATCGCCGAGACTTGTATTCTTTGTGGAAATTGCAATTGACGACAAGGTAACATAATTTTGCTTCGTGCAATGAGATTTTCATGGAAAGAAACGTGCAAATATTAAGCGATTAGTGCACCTTCATCATTATCGGCTCAAGATCTTGTGACAGAAATCATAGAAATGCGTAATGTGAATCAAATGAACACTGCGCGATACTTCATGTCTATGTATGAAATCATCAATCGTGTTCTTCATATTCCAATTTGAACGTTGCGTCGAAAACATATATTGTGAGCTGTGCCAGTATATGTATATCAATGAAGAATTTAAATATTTTGTAATTTTTTTAAGAAAAAATTGTATTATCAATGAATTTAAGACTGTACATTTTTTATGCAAAATTTATAGATATTAAAAATTTAAATATAAAGTGAATTAATAGTTTATGCTTTAGATAATATTGGAAATAGTTAGTTTAGATAATATTGGAAATTAATTTAGATAATATTGGAAGTAAATGTACATTTTATTGTTAATCGGACTGTACCGATTAGAGCGAATGAGGGCGCTAGGAGAGTAAAATAAGAATGAAAACAACGGGGAACGACAACGCTGTGAGAAAGATACATAAAGAGAGGTGAAATATATGCGACAAGTGAAACTTGTTCGATTTTCTTTTAATAAGGGTGACGGCGGGGCGGCGGCGTAAAAAGTACAGAACGCATCGCGAATTATCATCACATATATCATGTTTATATAATCCACCAACTAGAGTTCTATGTTTATGTAAATGCGACCTAATTCCCTCCCTACAACTCCCCGCACATCCATGCACATTCGCATGAGTTAGAATCTCCCTATACTTATATTAGGCGCACGATTTTTTACGCGATGCGAATTTCACTATGTCTCTGTTAAGGGAAAATACTTGAAGTATGTACCTTGGATATTATATATTATTAAAAATTGTAATCATAAATTGTAATCATAAAAATTGTTTTGTGCATAACTTTTTAATAAGTAATGAGCGACGATAAGTCAGTGACCTCGACTTTCTTGAGGATCAAGATCAAAGTCAAGATCACTCGGAGATCATTTGAAGCTCTCTGTAAAGGAGAAGTTACCCTTTCTCATATATTATTATTAATCACGTAATTAAATTAGAATCATATCTAGATAACTGCTTGTATATTAATAAGTAATGTAATATTAATAACTTTTTAATGTTAAAATTATGACCTAAAAAAATAATATAATCAGTTATATGTAAAATGAAAAGACTTACATGAGTAAAAATACATAATTTATGAGATTCATCATCCTGAGGAGTCTAATTCAAAATCTACTGATGGGTGAGCGATAGATACCTGTTAAAATAATAATGTAAAATAATAATGTAAAATAATGTAAAATAATAATGTAATACAAAAATTAATAAATAAAAATTCTTAATAAAAGTTCTTAATAAAAATTTGTCCTAAATCTTTCAGAGAGAGAGAGAGAGAGAGAGAGAGAGAGAGAGAGAGAGAGAGAGAGAGAGAGAAAGTATATCTACGAAAAAAAAAAAATTTATTTTATGTTCTTATCTAGTTGTAGAGTTACGTCCAAATCCGTGAAGATTTTAAAATTATGATCCTACTGGAGAAAAGAGGAACGGGGAATGGGTACCTAGTAGGATGCGGTCAGACTCTTCTCTGTCTTGCAGGTCCGCACAGAGGCGAGTATCGCGAGTCGAATGCACCTCTTTATGCTCGCCTCGAAATATGGGTCAACGTCCCGCAAAGACTGTTTCCTATGAGTGAAGCGATCATCGGTCCGAAGATTTCGAGTCAAGGAATCTAATCCCTTTAAGTCGGGAGTGGACTACGTGCGATCTCTGAAAAGACAAAGTTAACTACGGTTTTAGGATTTTAAATTTAGAGAAAGATATAAAATTATTAACATTGTTTATTATTACTAATTATCAATCTATCATTAACAGAATACAAATTTAATGCAGTACAATTGCAGAAAATAAAGAAAAAGGTTATATGTTAATAAATTTATTATTACAAACTAATTTTACACATTATTTAATATGATTACTATAATGAAAAGATTGATGAGATAATTATTATTAATTATTTACATATTAATCATTAATCGTCAGAGAATGAAATTTTAGGGCGAACAGAGCAAACGGGTTTTTGTTCATTCTATTTCATAGATAGTAACGGAGGAAAAAGGAAAAAGATTGAAAAAGAATTCCACCAGCACTAAATATGAATAGGCGGAATTCGGAATAAACACCGGGTTACAGGAACGGGGAGGTTGTTCCATATTGGATTTCATGTGGATCAAAATAATGCAGCCCGATCGTGAAAGTCCCCTTTTTAATCTGAATTAAGCAATTTTTGCAAGTTAAACATGTAAGAAAAATCGAAACTTTGATTTAAAAATCATTCACTGATCTCTTAATCTTAATATTTTTTGATAAAAATTTAGAAGTGTTCTTTTGGGATGAAATGGAAGCTTTTGAATTAAGTGGCCGATTAAAAAAAAATTTTTTTTTTTGGCTTAATATACAAGATGTTCGAAAGATTGAGGCCAATACTTCAGGAAGTTCGGGAGCCAAAAAGGAAGGAAACAAGCTATATAAACATAGGGTCATGAAATTCCGAGTTATAACCATTTGTATGGTTATATAAATTTATTTTTTATAATTACAATCATCATTTATTTCACAGTGTTTCAATATAAATAACTACATGTTTTAATATTATTCTTTCTTAAGCCAGGAATATTATTATATAGGCGCATTTCAACATTCCTGGCTCATAATAACATAATAAATAATACATAATAACATGAAAAACAATAAAAATGAAAAACTGAGTTAAAGGTTATTGTTCTATGTATATGTCCAGTACAAGAAGGACAAGTCGAACTATTTATTTGGTTAATCGAACATAATAGCTCGTAAACAACAAGCAGCTGTATAATACAAACAAGATTATTTTTAGCTTATTATTTATTTATTTTCGAGCTTATTATCCATATCAATGAATTAGTTGAGTTTTAATGAATTAGCTGATATGCATCTTATGTTTGGTCGTGTTCTAGGTAATGCTACCGAAGCCAGAAGATTATATGCTTGTGCTTTTCCAAACCGATATGTAAACCGGGAAGAAAGGCATATCAAAATGTTGATAGAACTTTGAGAGAATTTGGTACATTAAAAAAAAACAAATGAGGGCAGAGTTAGAGTAGATGTTGTAATGGAAGAAGAAGTACTTGAACAATTTGAGTGTAATCCTACTATTAATGTTAGAACAGTTTCAGATGAAATCAGAATACCAAAATCAACTATATCATTTTATCAAGAAATTCAATGTATCCATATCACGTACAACGAGTTCAAGGCCTTTTGTTGCAGAGTATGGTCACTGTTATTGCAATTTTGCCAATTGATTGTAAACAAAATAGATGAGAATCCAAGTTTTTGTGAAAATATTGTATTTATTGACGAAGCAGGCTTTGATAGAAATAGAATAATTTCAACTATCACAATTTTCATCAATGGACTGCAGAAAATCCCAAAATGATTAATCAAAGGAGGCATTAACAACAATTTAATTGCACGGTATGGGGCGGGTATTATTGGTAACGAACTTATAAGGTCTTATTTTTTTGAAAAGAGATTAAATGATTAAAATTATGTACGATTTCTTAGAGAAGAGTTAGATTCACTTTTTTGAAAACGTCCCTTTAATAATACGTCAAAACATATGGTTCATGCATGACAGTACACCTGCGCATTTTAGCCGTGTAGTCAGAGATTATGGCTAGAGATGGATAGGGCGTAGAGATTCTATTGCTTGGCCCCCAAGATCACCAAATATGAATTCATTTGATTTTTATTTATGCAGTCACATAAAGTCACTAGTTTAAATGCCAATAATATTGCTGACTTGGGACAAAGAATAATCCACAGAAATAAGGAAATTTCAAAGAAAAAAGGGATCCAACTATTTTTCATCGCAATACAACTCTTATATAGGGTATCTCTTAAATAACGTCCGAGTCGCATTGCGGGCGTAGAATGGGTCAAGGAGAACGAAAAGAAAAAATCTTATACCATTTTGAAATATCATATATATCATATATACATCAGCTATATAGTTTTCGAATTAAGAAAAAAAATTTCTAAGCCAATGTGCGGTGAAGCCAATGCACACGACGCCGCACAAATTCGTCTTGCTTCATAGCGACAGCGCGCACGCGCGCGTGTAGGGGGGACGAAGCGCATCCTTCTCTTCACTCTCTCTGCGCGCTATTGCTATGAAGTGAAGCGCGATAGGTCGTGCTACGAATTCGCGCGGCACGGCTTCATCGCACATTGGCTTAGACGTTTTCTTTCTTAATTCGAAAACTATAGCGGATATTTCAATGGTAAAAATGGTATAAGACTTTTTCGTTCCCATTGATCCATTGTACGCCCGCAACTGCGGCCCTTACTTAAGAGATCCTGTATAAGAGTTGTATTGTGATAAAAAATAGTTGGATCTCTCCTTATTTCTTCGAATCCGTGGATTATTCTTTGTCTCAAGTCAGCAATATTATTGGGCGGATTTCTGTAAACTAGTGACTTTATGGCTCCATAGATAAAAATCAAATGAATTCATATCTGGTAATCTTAGGAGGCCAGACAATAGGACCTCCACGCCCTATCCATCTCTGGCCATAATTTCAATTCAAATGATCTCTGGCTACACGGCTAGTGTATGTTGCGCAATGCGCAAGTGCACTGTCATGCATGAACCATATGTTTTGACGTATTATTAAAGAGATATTTTCAAGAAAGTGGCCTAACTCTTCTCTAAGAATCGTACACGATTCTAATCATTTAATCTCTCTTCAATGAAATAAAATCCTATAAGTTCATTACCAATAATACCCGCCTATACCGTGCAACTAAACTGTTAATAACTCCTTTGATTAATCGTTTTGTGATTTTCTACAGCCCATTGATGAAAATTGTGATAGTTGAAAATTCCATTTCTATCAAAGCCTGCTTCGTCAATAAATAGAATATTTTCACAAAAATTCGGATTCTCATCTATTTTGTTTATAATCAATTAGCAAAATTGCAAAAAAAAACGGTGACCATAATATGCAACAAAAAGACCTTGAATTCGTTGTATGTGATATGGATACATTGAATTTCTTGATAAAAATGTCCCATATAGTTGGTTTCTGATACTCCGATTTCATCTGAAATTGTTCTAACATTAGTAGTAGGATTACGCTCAAATTGTTCAAGTACTTCTTCTTCCATTACAACATTTACTCTAGCTCTGCCCTCATTTGTTTTTTTTAAATGTACCAAATTCTTTCAAAGTTCTATTATATACAAAGTTCTATTATACATTTTGCCTTTCACGGAATGATATTAAAATCATGGACTTTGAGACATTAGAAATTATTATTCTCGAAGGTTTTTGTATCTATATTAAAAAACAAGAAAACAGTTTTAATCTAATTGTAAGAAATGTACGGAAGTGTTGGCTGAACCATGTTTTGATATTACATATGATAATTAAATATTTGAAAAAGTCACATAAACATACATATCTTTATCTATTAGTTAAATTATATTCTACATACTAAGCGGTCACATTAAATTCTCATATCTCAAAGCGCTATCATGACGAATTCTCATACAGAAATAGAATATTTAGATATATTATAAGTTCATCTTTAACTTTTTTAATTACTGTAATTAACTTCAATCTTTTAATGCACATTTTATTATATAATATAAATATTCGTACACAATTGATATTTCAGTCTTGTGATCCTCTATGTGTTTTAATATTTGACTCTGTAGCCCATGCCTACAATGAATTATGGATTCGCATACACAGACATACCGTTATAACAAACGTAAGCAGAGAATTATTGTTTGTAAAAATGCGCTTTCGTGAAATGCGCGTGATTCATGTTTTAGTCTCATAATGTTTTTTTATATTTTGCGTTATATGAAAGTTTTTACGATAGCTGAAGATGGCTGAGTAAGTCGAAACGTCTCTTTAATATTGTAAAATTAAAAATATTAAATACACATCTTATTTTGCTTATTTACACTTACTTTTATCTTTTTATTACTATTTTAATTTATGATTATGTTTCAATCCGATAAATCAGTGCAGAGTCCATAAAAACTTATAATTGTATTCGTACATGTCTACTCATGAAAGTTACTAACACTAAACATCAAGACCCACTTAACCAAAAATGGCAATTTTTTCTCTTAATTGTATTTATATAGGGTACTCAAAGGGTAATACCAAACTTTAGGAATATGTAATATTTGTGAAAACCGAAAAGTCTTAATAAGCAATATAAATATATATGATTATGAACGGTTTCATTATAAAACCTAATAAATAATCAATATTTTATTCTTAATAATATGGTATAATCATCCCCATTTATTATTACAATCCTCCAGAATATGAGGACGAGTGTAATAAAATTCTACATAGTCTTTAAAGAAACATAACTTTTTTTAGTTACATTACAAAACTGAAGCAAAGAAAAATTTGTAGCTAAATAAATTCTACATCTAAAGGTACATATCTTTTTTTTAACATATATTATTTGAACTCTTATAAAATTTTAAAGTCAAAGTATTACTTTTATTCTTATAAAATTTTAAAGTCAAAGTATTACTTTTATCCCCGGTCTCTCTTATTTAATAATCACATAAAACTTTTAATAATTGCTACCACTATTGACAAATTCGATACATGCACTGATTTTGCTTTGATGCTACCTTGACATGGTGCGAATGCAGAAATCACTTTAATGCTATGCCAAAATGCATTGTCAGAAATCAATGTAACATTTCTTGAACTCGTTTACTTCATTCGGTCTGAATATAAATTCAGCACTACGCTGAGTCAGTTTTCATTTGCTGAATACGACGCTGAATCTTGTACATACTGATACAGTATACACAAGCCGAATGTGGCACTGAAAGAGCTCGCACTCAGTGCAGTCTGCCAAATCCGCTATATGTCTTTTTTTTAGATATATTTTGTATAATTATTCTCTATTTCTAAAGGTACATTAATTAGTTTAGAATTGCAATTTTGAAGACACTTGACCAATTGCAAGAACACTTTGACGAATGATATCACAAAGCTCGTTCAACGCGCGGATAATCGTGTGGATCTCGAGGGAATTTCCGGGGATTTTATTTTAATATCGATTCCTGGACATAAAATTATTGATAATTCATTCACTATGCAATTCTTCATGTCAGATTTCCTTTGTGACAGAGCGTCGTGTTTCCGACTCCAGTCCAGCGAACAGAGGATTCTCCAAAGAATACTCAGTAAGAAGTGGCAGGCTGAGCGTTAGCAACATAGGCGGCTCGCAGCCTCTCAACAGACTTGCAAGGCTCCTGAATCAACGGCTGACCTTCATTCCAAACGATGAAATTTCACGACGGCTGTCCTGGGAGAGGTACGTCACGAAACTGATTGTACTATGCATTTTATAGTTCCAGGTTTATTATGCGAAAATCAAATTTCTTTAATTGTCTCTCACACTCAAATGATGATTAATCTCATTTGAAAAGAAATGATCGGAAGGATTAAATTGGATAGGCATCATAATTTAATATCTCAATAAAACAAGACAATTCTTTTTATTAATCACAAGAAAAGTAATACCTTTTTGTTTATCATAAGAAATTTTAATCAAAGGTACTCTATATAAGGAACGAGTGACTTCAACCAGCAAACGACATAAAGAGATGACTGGTAAATCCAATTAAAAATACGAAATTAAATGGAAAGCCAATGGATAAATATTTCGTTTAGAGGAACTGTTCAATAATCGCACTCAATATTTGCTTTGCAAAATGTTCTCGTCGGATCAAAATTAAATTTTGAATTAGCCATTGCATTGGCCTATGAAGCGTCGAAAAATTTCACAATTCTTTAAAACTGAAATAAGCTTAATTTTTTTAAGTTTTATCTAATGTTCCTCAAGCTGTGCAGGAATACCATCCGCACGGCAATTTGTTGTGCGCGAGCCTTTTTCGCAAGCGCTCGCGCACTGCGAAATGTAAGAAATGTAAGCCGCGCACCGCGCGTCTCAGTGCCCAGAGGGCTGGCGCGACAAGCAAGAAAAACCCGCGAGATTCACTCAATGGGAGATATAAGATCCGCTGGAGCGAATGAGACTCACTCAAGGCATCCTCACACATCCTCGAAACCCATACGATATTGTAACCTGGGATTACCAAACTGCTTCGAACGAGACCAGCGAAGATGCCCATCAGCAAAGCTACCACAACAATTCTGCATGTTAGCAGCGAAAGCGCAGCAACACTAGCCTATTAGCGGAGGCGCAGCACAGATATCGCTCAACGGCGGAGCAGCCAGACTTCGCAGAGGAGCAAAAGCAAACGTGGCTAAAACCATAAATAGTAGGCATTAGCGACTCCACGCTCGCCGTCATCAGTAAGGTGGAGGCTCATCCCATTGGAATTATCGCCACAGCACCAGAGGCTGACGTGACCGCCACGGGTACTTCTTAGTACAGTCGACTCTAGAGGTACACATCCGAGTTATCTCACTATTCCGGCCATTTCGCTGCCCGAGACACCGCCTGCTGCCGTTTCTTCGTCGCCGAGGAGACTTCGCCGAGGACTATCACCGGGACACAAACCTCTGGTAACAAGTAGGAGACACCATCGAAATCGAGATGAGTGAAGCTCTCGCCGCACACGCCGCTATATACACAACCGGTTTTATAAAAGAGGATCGTATTCGTGCTGCTGGCTACGATCTACTCTGCCGAGGTAGACACCAATAACTATGACTGCTGGGACTCCATCAAGTGGATGTGGAGACTCACTATGAGCCGAAGATCTGCTATCAGGAGCGTGATGCGCGGTAGACACCGCATCACAAATGGCCCTTTTCAAGACACATAAAGTACCACGGCTTTTTTCAGGGCTACTCTATTTCTTATATATAAATTATAAATATACTATAAATAGATCGAATATTCAAGTCTCGTTATTCGAATCTTTCCATACTGCGATTACTACTGCGTGCGTACTGTCTCCAATACCGGCGAGTAGTTGAGGCCGACGGCGACGGCCGGCTGCAAAAATCTGTCGAACACAGTTGCAACACATCTCAATCAACCGCTATATCTAGAATAGATGTGATCAACCTTTTTATCTGGCGTGCCATGGATTCAAAATCTTTGACGTATCACTCTGCTATAGAATTAAACAAACAGGGATTATAATCTTATATATACTTTGGTTACATTTCAATCCAACAAATCGATACACAATTCATAGAAACTGTTAACTATATTCGTATATATTCGAATATGAATATTATTAATAATAAATACTCCCATAGCCAGGCAGCAAAGTGACATGATTTTCATCGATATATGGTGATTACTGATTTTAGACGTCATGTACGCAATAATTGACATTTAAAAGAAGAATATTCTGACATAATAATGTAATGTTTAGAGACATCTTTGATATGTTTTTAAAAAGTCGTTTTTAGATTACTATTTAAATGTTATTGTGATATTATTATGACGTTACTTTACATTACTTTATTATGCAACGTTATTAATATGCCATTTGACACATTATTCCTCCAAGATGCATATGATTCGAATTTATATTTTAAAATAAGAGACTCTTTTTCGGGCATCGAAAAAAAGTATTACAATCATTTTATCTTACAAAGTTCCTCTAAATCTTCATATATGGTCGTACAATAATATTATTAATATTGTAAAATGTTTTACCAATAATAATGAATAAATAGTAAATATTTTTTCCTAACTTCTGTAATTAAACATATTCCGTATTTTTCCATTAGTACGACCTTACTTTATCCACATGAAGAATTTATTACCAAATATTTATTTATTAAATAAACAATGTTTAATCATCTCAATAAAACTTGAAGACAAATTCTAAAATCTTTTTTTACAATGACTACAGGTATGATCTAATAATGAATTTTCTACTGAATACTTTTCAATTCAAGAGCAATAAATTCATAGAACCAATAGATAGCGTATAAGTATAACAGATAGTGTATAAGTTTAATAGAATCGCTGCTATTTCATATTAGACGCCTATCTCATAATAGGGGGCTTTCCTTTACTAATAAATTGAAAAATATATAAATAAAAAACGGAAGAATACGGCAAAATAACCGCGATCCAGGATTAATCGAATCAACATTGAAATAAAATTAAATTAAATTAAAATAATAACATTTAAACTTTTTAATCAAAACGTAAAAAAAGAGAAACCAACAAA
>Ga0157363_1003072_pt1 | contig 14965 bp, 7 predicted proteins | sample AttsexASBM1_FD_111477 | JGI IMG/M metagenome (GOLD analysis project Ga0157363, IMG submission 111477) | Fungus gardens microbial communities from leaf cutter ant in Ribeirão Preto, State of São Paulo, Brazil - Atta sexdens ASBM1 | ecosystem: Host-associated > Fungi > Mycelium > Unclassified ...
AAAATAGAAAAAAATATTGTAATTGTAATACATACCGAAAATAACTCAGTAGCAAATAAAGTAGAAATTATAATAAAAAGAATGTACTAATATTTTTTTCTTTAATTTTTATTTAGTTCATTGAAAATGAGTATTACAAAATTTATAAAAAGTAACAGAAAAAAATACTCTAATCTGTATAAAATAAATAATTCAAATATTTATTATAAAAATAATACAACATTCAATAATTTCAATTTAAAAAGACAGAAATTATAATTTATAATGAAAATATATTTTTTTATTTTCCAGGAAACACAACAAAAATAACATAACATTAATATTACAATTTTTTATTCAACAATGCAACTGCAATGTAATATCCCTTATGCATACAGTAAGAGACTTCGCACAATAAATGAAACAGGAAACAGAGAATAGAAAACAAGAGTTTCAATTTATCAAAAATGTATTCCACATGATTTCTGATAGGTTGAAATTCTTATTCTCTGTTCTCTGTATCCTGTTCCTTTTATTGTATGGAGCTTCTACATAACATTATTGAGTGGAAAATTATAACATTATGTGTTAAGCCTATTCTACAATGGGCAGTAGCAGTAGTGGATTAAGGAGTAGGAGTAGAAATCAACCAATCATAGTCGAATATGAGAGTATGTAATATATATAATCATAATCAACTATGATTAGTCGATTTCTATGCCTATTCTTTAATTCACTATTGTAGTTGGGCAGTGTACTGCCCATTGTAGAATGGGCTTTACTGTTACTTCGTTTTTCTTTAATCTTCGCCATGTAAAATATACTATCTGCGCAACGACATCCCTAGCTAGTAAAATTATCGTTAAAAAGTTATAGGTTACAGAATAAACCTATTGGACGCTAGATCAATGACACATGAATAGCGTATACGACAATACTACATTCAATCAGAAGGATGCGCAACATAAGATAAGGGTGAATAAGAGATACGATCTTTGAGTAAATGAGCAATAACGTAGAATATTATATACAAGCAAAATAAAGTAAAAAAGATGATAGATAATCTGGCTAAAACAATAGACAGTAGATTTGTGAGTCAAAACGATAAGTCTACCGCTAAAATAGTAGGATTGGCAACATTGGTTTCGACTTTCCACTTGAAGCAATTCCCCCCTCCCTCCTGCAAAAGGGCGCACTTCCATAATCGTACTATTGTTGTTGAGATTAGAAAATTTGTAATATAGACAGTGGGGTGTATAGACTAGCGCTTATTGGTTCGGGACACCACTGACAAGATAGCAGACAAATTGAATATTTCTGATTTATTTATATCTATATAATTTGGGAATCATTTGGGGAAATTTGGGAAAAACATTTAAACATTTGGAAAATAGTATTTTTCTTGTAATTAACAAATTTTATCATGCGTCAAGTTAGCAGAGCGATTTTTTATTTAATGTGTTTTATGAATGAAATCGATTAAAAATCATTTGGAGGAAACGTCTTCATTATTATTTTTATTTGAGAAAAGTATACTACACTATTTGATAATTCAATAGATTTACATATTACGAAAACGAACAAAGCTCGGGTATGAATGTACCCCTGTAGTATGGATGTAGTAGATGTAGTGCAATGAATATAGTAAACCTAAAATCGTCAAAAATTAATCAATTAAGCCCAGATTTAATTATGCGTAGTAAGAAATTATGTATAGTAAGAAATCAACTTAATCATAAATTTAGGCTTTTTTCCTTTTAGGAGACACAAATCGACATAGTATACACTCGAATACAGTTTGCCACACTTAAATGGAACACAATATGTGCAATATGTACTATCGTGTACGAACTTTTAATACCTAAACCTTAAAAAATTTGAATTTGATTGAAAATAATAAAAAAATCTTAATATAAAAATATTTTCTTATTTATTTCTTATTTATTTTTTATTTATTTTCTTATTTATTCTTAATATAAATTATATTAAAAGTATATACCATCTTGATCAAAAAGTTCCCGGAATTATCCCCAAGTGATGCTCTGAGTCAGCTGATTTGAATTCTATTTTTTTGATTAGGTTGCCACATCTATCATTGACATTCCCACCAAATTTTATCATTATAGATTGACATTTGTAAAAGTTACGCCGTCTTGAGTACATCTACCTCTGCATGTATTTTCGATTTTTTACAGTTTTAAAAATGGAGTGGATTTTGTACCATGATATCATCGTCGCACAGTGCCATCCGTGAATTTTTGACCAAGAACGAAACGAATACCATCCAATAGCCATCGAATTCACCTGATATGGCTTTCTGCAATTTTTTTCTGTTCGATCGAGTTAAAAAACCATTACGGGGAACGCGTTTTAACAGCCGAAAGGAAGTAATGGAAAAATCAAAGATGACTCTAATATGGCTATACCGACAATAGAGTTCCAGAAATGTTTCGAGAGCTGGATCAAGCGCTGGCATAAATGCGTTGCAGTCGATGGGGAGTACTTTGAAGGGGACAATATCACGTTTGATGAATAAAATTTGTATTTTGAATTTTCTGAATGAATTCCGGGAACTTTTTGATCAAGGTAGTATACTTGTCATTGTAATTTTTTATTAACATTCGTCGACACACGTAATTCTGTATATTGAAAACAGAACAAAATGATGAAAATTGGTTTACGGGTGCGTTCTAATATCACTTAATTCATCAAAATCACACTTGAACAGATTCGAAACACTCTTGCCTGTATTCATAGTCAGACCTTGTACTTAAGGTTTCCTTAAATTTATCTTTAGATATAGCCAATGAAATAATTCATGGAGTATCTGAAGATAAATTTAAGGAAGCCTTAAATATAAGGCCTATGATAAGATTATAAATATAGGCATCTGACTCTCCTCCCAAGCAGAGACGAAGTGTATCTTATAGATGGAAAGCAACGTATGTCGACTATATCTCGTAAAAATAAAGCCTTAATTATATTCGACTAATTTTCCTCACTTTCAACTGTGAATGATCAATTCCTTATGGCTTAAGGCTTTCATATATATATATATATATGTAGATGCATGTGTGTACCACATACATGCATGTGATATAATAATCATTAAATGAATAAACGTACATATTTTATAAATTAACGTAAATTGCTTTCACATCTAGAAGAAATACTTAAATATTTGTTAAACGTATGTATGTACATAAAATCTCTTGACATACATATATGTATATAAAACCATCTATCTGTCTTTACTGAAAAATAACAAAAATAAAGAATAAATATTAAAATTTTTTTTCTTGAAGTGTATTTAAATTATGGTAATACAAATTAAGAAAATCACACATACTAACAAATTTTCTTCTTCATTGTATATTTTTATGTTCAAAGTTTATTATTCCGAAATCCGAATACTCCAATGTTAAATTTCTCAAATTTCACTCGGATGGTACAATAAATGTAGAAAGCCTTAAGCCATAAGGAATTAACCAATCACAGTTAAAAGTGAAGAAAATTAGTCGAATATAATTAAGTTTATGATTAAGTTGATTTCTTACTACACATAAATTCTTATTACGTATAATTACATCCGGGCTTAATTGATTAATTTTTGACGATTTTAGGCTATATTCATAGTACTATACCTAGGCTTTGTTCGTTTTTGTAATGTGTAAATCTATTGAATTAGCAAATAGTGATTTTTCCCAAACGGAAATAATAATGAAGACGTTTTTCCCAAATAATTTCTAATCGTCCATTCATAAAACACATTAAATAAAATCGCTGTCTGTTAACTGACGCATAATAAAATTTGTTAATTACAAGAAAAATATTATTTCCCAAATGTTTAAATGTTTTCCCAAATTTCCCTAAACGATTCCCAAATTATATAGACATAAATAAATCAGAAATATTCAATTTGTCTGCTATCTTGTCAGTGGCGGCTACGTCGGCTATATACAACCAACAACCTACAATCGAGTATTCTTCTATTACAGTCAAATGATAGAGGGATGTTCGACTGTAATTAGTTCTTGCATTCTGATTCGGATCGAACCAATGAAAACTAGACCTGTATCAGATCTGATTGCTAACCATAGATTGCTAACCATAGATTTAAAGTGGCTTTTCATACGCATGCACTCTGCGGCAGTGTGCAAAAATGTCACATGATGCCAATTTTTCATAATGGATGTTTTCCAACAAGGTAACACTGTCTTACACAAAGGAAGCATTCGGGGAGACGCTATTCACACTATTTAGCGCTATAAACTGTTCGCGGAACTAGATAGCGCTAACAAATACAATCATGCATCACTAATGGTAGTCACTATTCCTTCCGAGGTAGCGTTAGCGTTTCCGTGAACGATCCTAGCATAGTGTTGGTAGCATTTAACATTCGTCAAAGTTAGATTAATGTTTGAGGAGATTCTATTCTCGAGTGACATCAAACTTTTCTCTCTTAGAATTTCGTAGAGTAAACGTACATACATAATGTATGAATTTCAAATTTTATCATAATGAATGCAATCTCAATTTTAATCTCTGCTGACTTGTCACTAGGCTGGAATGAACGTAATTCTTGCTTGTGTATCATTTTTAACTTTTCAAAGTTTCTACCAAGTTTAACTTGTGTATTTGATTTCATTATAAACGTGAAAGTCAGAGGTATCTTGTTACTGGCAATTTTTAATTCCCGTGTACGGAAAAAAGTTACTATTGCAGTATAGCGCGGCAGAATATTCCGCTGCTTAAGGTTGCTCCTTATTAGATATAAATATGCTTCTTCTTCTGAAATCGACAATGGATGCTCAAAGGTTCTTTCTTTTATCTGATTAATTTACTTAGTGTAACTATTAATTTTTTGATCTAGTTTACATTATTCACTGCGGCAAGCTAAATAGCAGAGAGCTATCATTGCAATTGAGATTGCGTTCTGTTATTCACTACAAGAAAATAAAAAATTTATATTAGAAATTTATATTAGAAATTTATATTAGAATACTTCACAAAATCTTAAAAATTTTAATTATAGGGAAAAGTTTGGTTGGTGATTGAAAACAGAATCCCCTACATTAACTTAACCTCGATGAATCTCTCTGGTTAAACACTACCAACGCTATGCTAGGATCGTTCATGGAGCTTGCTAACACTATCGCTATTAGCTCCAAGAACAGTATTGATAGCATTTATCCATAGCGTGAATGGTGCCTCCCCGAACGCACTCAAAGTGTCAACTATAAAGGCTTAAACATAATATGCACAGGCAACAATAACGAGCCATCCAATCAGAGCTCTGGGATATAATATCGAACTTATACTCGCTATTCCCTGTTGTGCCTATTGCCTATTATGTTTAATCCTTAACACAGTGTTAGATGCATTCCGTTTATCTAACGCATATGTAGCAGTTAATGCGCTGCGCACATGTATATCGTTCTGTTTTATCAATGCGCTTTATGTGCACTTAGAAACGGTTTCATGCATTTGATGCGAACGCATGTGCTAGCGTGATTCGAAATAATTAAATAATTAAATAATAGATAATAAATAATAAATAATAGATATTAAAAATAATAAATATTAAATAATAATAATAGATATTATATATATTAATAGATATTTAATTAATAATAGATATTATAAATAATAAATATTAAATAATAGATAATAATAAATAATAATAATTAATTAATAGATTTTCGCCGGTCGAATTACCGTGCCTTCAACTTATCCAAAGATTTCTACTCTATTGTATATTTGTATATTTATACGGCATGGAGGCACGTGCAATTCAAAAATACATCAAAATGCGCGTGCGTTAATTGCAGATCAGAACTGTAATAGCTAATGCGCTCTCATGCATTAATGGTGAGGGGAATCCACGCACTACCAATGCGCGCATTAGATGAAATGGAATGATTGTCTATGCAGTCTATGCGCATCATGCGAGAAACGGAATGAACTTTTACACTGCTCGACACAGTAAAAAGCTAAGCATGTAAAATATGTCAATTACCAACTTTTCAAAAAGTTATTTGGTAATCGTATTTATTTTGCAATAAAACCTTCAAAAATCATCAATTCTGAAAAAATTATAATTTAAGTCCAAATAAAAATCATAAATCTATTATCGATACACTAAATATATTGGGTTGTCCGGAAAGTGCCGCAAAAGATTTAAATTTAATAAATGTATATTTTAAAATTTAAATCTTCTGCATTTAAATTTTCCTTCAAAATCGGCACGAACTTTCCGGACAACCCAATAATTATAAGAATAGAATAGAAGATTGCAATGCATTCTAGTGTTATATTATGAAACTAAACTGCATTCCAACAAGTACAACTTTACACAGTGTAATGTCTCTGTGTCCGAACTAGAAAACAGCCAATTGCTTTTTCTGCATTTGCTGCGCATAAAAAGAAATAACGACAACAGCAAATGTGTGTCTTTTATTTGATCAGCTCGAAAATTAATATGGAAAAAGCTAAAACTTTAAAAACTAAAAACTTGTGATTATATAACAACTGTGTAATTACAATTTAGACAACTATCATTTCAGGTAATTATTTAGAATTTAGAATATTCCTATCACTTTAAAAATGTACATTAATAATAAAAATACTCATTGTATGTATTCATTATGAATGTACTCAATTTTCACATTTTTTGCAAATATTGTAGACTTTCTCAGTTTCGAATTCTATGCTGCTCATTGTTCGGTGAACTTCAGAAACAAAATATATTTTGAATGTGCGTCATGTAAAATTTTTAACCGCTACGGTTTATTTTTAAGCTACGAATTGCTGCCGCAGCGTACTACTTACGAAAAGTCAGCTTTAAAGTACCTTTTCATGCTGACTTTCGACGCTCATTTTCAGTGTCAAAATAAATCACATGATCAAAATTGATACTTGATATTCATTAATTTCTATCATGTGACTTATTTTGACGCCGAAAATGAGCGTTAAGCATCGGTATGAAAATACCTTTATAGCATATTCGATTTACTGACTCGACCATAGAAATAGTATCTCTAAACCGAGCGTTGTCAGAAATTTGGGGAGTAGGGTAGTCCTCATTTAAAAAAGAATGCATGGTTGGCCCAGATGCGTTTTCTCTCGTGCATTCGCAAAAAGAGACGAAACAAGAAAGAAATCCCCGCCAGCATAAAGCGGGGAGCACAGACTCTTGCATAAGGTATGATTAACGTGATGTTGCAAATGCTTTGCAGCGTTTTTTAATTGGTCAGTTTGTAAAATTCTTTCTTCTAATTGGCCCATCAAACGCTTCAAAGCATTTGTAGCGAGACTTTGACCACAGCCATAATGCATAACACGTAATGCATAAGAAAATGTATCAATCAAAGCCTTCGTTTCTTTCCATTCCATGAAATAAAAAACTTTGATTGGTTAGATTTCTTATATCTTATGTATTATCCTTATATAAGAGTCTGTGCTTCCTGCTTTAAACTCTATATTACTAAAGTAGTATATTAATCCGCCATATTGGACTTACTAATTATGTACCTTATTATGTACCAATCATGGACATAGGAATAACTATATATCAATAATATTAAGCGTTTATTGGATTACAGACAACTAGGTTCAAGATGGTGAAATAGCCAATAAGAAGGCTGTTAGCAAGATAAAAGAAATGCGCTTTAGTATTTGTTTCATAGTTTTTCCTTGAGAAATGAGGATTTCTTGTTCCTCATTTCATGTTTCATTAACTTTTCTTGACCAAACAAGAAGCTTTTTTTATTAGTTTCCTTTTCTCAAGGGAGATTACGGGTTTCCTTAAGGAGGAGGTGCAGTTTTCATAACCAAGCAAATTTCCAAATTTATTTCGTCACACCGGTCTTTTTCCTTTTGATAGCTTTTAATTTAGATCTATCGCATCGATAATTATTTTTGATAGCTTTTTTCACAAATAAACTATGTCAAAAGCATTTTCTCCTTCGTATAAAAAGCATTATGGCGAATTTGATTAGCAACATTGATGCATATTAAAGCCGTTATACAGTAAGTCACAGAAAGGTTGCAACACTTTTTTTCGATAGATTTTGGAAATAGCTTGCACCGAGGGATTGGTTCTTATTCATGGATTCACAAATAAGAATCAATTGCTCGATGAGTAGACAGCATTCCGAAACCCATCGAAAAAAAAGTGTTGCAACCTTTCTGTGACCGACTGTATACTGATTTAATTTAGTATAAAAATAAAATGCAAATATTTTATATATTTGAAATATGAAATATTTTATCTAATAGTGCAATAAAATGTATTGAGTATTTCATGATTTAATCGATTTTTATGTTTATTTATAAACATATACTTTATTTTGTGTACGGCGATTTTGATGCATCGGTGCGCACTGAATACGTCCAATCGAATTCGCTAATTAATTTTATTTTTGTCCATTATTGTAGTAAAATGCTTAATCATGACTTTATTTAACAATATCTTTATAACCTTCTTTACTCATAATTCAAGGTGCAGCCACAATAGAAGGAATAAGGAATTAGTTAATAAGAAATAACGATATCAACTTATCAGAAACCGTGTATTTCGTTGTATCCGATTTCTGATAGATTCAAATCTTTATTCTTTATTCTTAATTCCTTATTTCTCTATTGTGGATGCATCTTTATGATATTAAGTTTGCATATACTATGTACGAGAGCAAGTCAATAAATTCTTAGAAAATCTGTCAGACACTCGCAGTGTCATGTCACATTACTTTTTGACAAGTAGCATCTCTCAGCTGATTACTGTCAAATTTTGAGCGGAATTCATCGCGTGGTTTCAATTCTGTAGACGATTAAAGCGAACAACCTTTGTACTTTTTGCAAAATGGAAAAAAACGAGTTTCGTGCAGTGATCAAATATCTACATATGAAAGGTTTAACGCCAAAAGAAATCAAAGCCGAGTTAAATAATATTCATAGCATATCTGCACTAGCTCATGCGACTGTATACAATTGGTTGAATAAATTTAAACGTGGTCGTACATCCACATGTAATGCACCTCGTTCGGGACGTCCAATTGAGGCTGCTACGCCAGAAATCATCGATAAAGTCCACGATATTGTTTTGACTGATCGACGAATGAAAGTGTGCGAGGCCACAGGCACATCACATGGCACAGTGATTTCAATTTTGCACGAACAATTGAGTATGAAAAAGCTAGATGCCGCAAGAAAAAGCTGGGTGTCGCAAGAAAAAGCTGGGTGCCGCAAGAAAAAGCTGGGTGCCGCAAGAAAAAGCTGGGTGCCATGTTTGCTCACTGTGGACCATAAGCGCGACCGTGTGATTTCAAAACAATGTTGGAGATGTTTCAACGTAATCCAGATGAATTTCTGTGTTGATTTATTATGGACGAAACATGGATCCATTACTTCACACCCGAGACGAAGGAACAGTCAAAATAATAGTCTTCAGTGGGTGAATTAGCTTCGAAGAAGGCGAAGACCTTAAAGTCGGCCGGAAAGATGATGGCCACAGTTTTTTGAGATGCACACGGTATAATTCATGTTGATTACCTTCCGTCGAAGCGGAAAGAATCGATCAATGGCGATTACTAAGCAGCCTTATTGGATCGTTTCAACAACATTTTAAAGAAAAAACATCTCCATTTGACGAAAAAGAAAGTGCTCTTCCATCAAGACAGTTCACACGTGTCCAGTACCAATGGCCAAATTCAATGAATTCCGCTACGAATTATTTCCCCATCTAGCATATTCGCCAGATTTAGTCCCCTGCGACTATTTCCTGTTTTCAAACCTGAAGAAATGATTCGAAGGAAAGAGATTCACCATTAGAGAACGCTCGTCGCCGAAACAGAGGATTATTTTGAAGGGTTGGAATCATATTATTCGGACGGTTTGAAAAAGTTGGAGAATCGTTAGATCAAATGTATCGAGCTGAAAGGAGACTATGTTGAGAAATAAAAATGAATCGATAAAAAAAAATGTATTTTACTATGTTTTTCTAAAAACTTATTGACTTGCCCTCATATTATGATATGCTACCTTCAGTAGGTCCCTAAAATATTTCTTCCTTCGAGAAGGAAAACTTGAGAATCATTTATAAAACAAGAAAGCCTTGAAGAATCGAGGAATCCTTTAAGGAGGCTTCCTCCATCCTAAGATAAAGAAGGACTATGAATATGATGTATGTCTATAGACTTGACTCCGAGTCAATAAAGCTCTATATTACTAAAGTAGCGCATTAATAAATCAGCCTGGACTAATTAAAATATTGGACCTACTAACTTTACCATAGTATTTGTTTTATCTCTCGAGAGCTATTCGGGGTTGCTCCGAATGAACCCAGTGTACTTAATGTAGGATTTACACTACGTACGACATCCGTCACACGACGTCTGACATTCATCGTAACGATAAATGTCAAATGTCGTACGTAGTATGAATTCTAAAGATTCTCATTCTTACATTGGTCGTATCGTCGATGCAAGTCCCAAACTTGTTGCTTCAGCCAATCCGATGCTTCAATTTTAAAGTCACATGATGCTTACGACGCTTCCGATGCTACGACGATCAATGTAGAATGGCCTTAAGGTTTGTTCACGTCCACCATACTCCAAATTAATCCAGAGAGCACAGGGTAAAGTGGTTGGAGCAGTTGCATTCATGTGCTCCAATATTCAGTGACACGAATGGATTTAGGACAAGTGAGCATGTCACCTAACCTAATCCGTAAGATTGGCTCGGATCATAGACTTACAAAATAGACAGAGCGACGAATTCATACGAAAGAAACTGAAAACAACAAGGAAGAACAGCTCTACAGGTTGAAGGACAGCTCTACTTCAGACATAGTTGTTTCTCTCTTTTACAATGAACGATGGGAGGCCAACCAGTTTGATCATAAGGCCACAACTCTCAAACGTCTTCGTTGCTCTCGGCTACTTCTCAGCTTGCTGCGACGACCAATCAATTTACATTAGAAAAGAAGAGGATTACTCCACGATTATTTCTTTCTCTTTCTATCAAGTTTTTAGCTTCTCTCATATGAATGCTTCATCTATACTTGACTATACTTGACTAGACTTTGTAAGTCGAAATTTATAGCGTTATACGAATGTAACAAAAGACGAATTTTATTAGTTAATTGCATTTGCTAGTTTTTTAAAAAACCTTGACATTTTAATTTATAACTTTTATATTTATTAAAAAACGCATTTTGTATAAAAAACGCTTTTCAAATAATCGAGATAACACAAAATATCCGAAAGAAATGAGGCACATATCCGACTCGTTCGAATGGTCTCATGGATTAGATTAGATGACATGTTCACTTGTCTTAAATCCGTTCGTATCACTGAACATTGGAGCATGAATGTAACTGCTCCAACCGCTATCTTACCTGTGATCCAAGTGCACTCTGGGTTAATTTGGAGTATGTGACGCGAACAAACTTAAGATGACGGTTGGAGCAGTTGGACTCATGTGCCCCAACGTTTAGTGATACGAACGAATTTAGATTTAAAAAACTTTGACATTTTAATTTATTGCATTGCATTTACATGAGCCTACTTTTCTATATAAAAGTTATATTATATTTTTATATTATATTATATTTTATTGTATTAATATTATTTTATTTTATTTAAAAAATTTTTCTAATTTCATTTATTTTATTTAATTATTCTTTTTATTTTATTTTATTAATATTATACTATATTGTTACATTATATTTTTATATTTATATCAAAAACGCAATTATTAAATGCAAAATGAATCTGAAATATTTTTTTCAATGTTACAGAACGTTTTCAACCATTACGCATGTGTAATATGCCCCAATCGTACTATCTTCTGAGATGAGGCAAATGGAACATGCTCTTAATTGATCCATGGAGTATACTATAATGCGACTTGAACATCTAGACCGGAATTCATTCAGTCGAGTCTTATTTCAAGATCGTCTTAAGTAATGTCTTAAGATTAATGCAACCTTCTGATTGTGACTTCTTGAATATAAGACGGTCTTGAATATAAGATCTGACTATGAATACCGACAATAAAGATGCTTTTTTAATGCAACACGCTGCGGTAGCAATTCGTTACTATTGGTTAAAAGTTACGTGAGGTGACGCACTTTTGGCGCAAAATACATTTTGTCGCAACTCATTGAAGTTGAACTGAACAGCAAGCAGTGATAAATGGTGGAAATATGAAAAATATGCGCATTTTATAAGAAGAGCGATATTCAGAAGTCGCCATATTACCGCGGTTATTTAAAGTTAGTGTTATTTTATATATTTATAATATAATAAATTTGATTTTATCTTGTGCAATAATAAATATAATCCAATTTATATAATTTATAATAAATAATTTATAATATAAATTATTATAAATATAAATAATTTCTAATTTATAAAAATAATAATTTATAATAATTGACATATAGGCAACACATAAATAAAATACAAATAATTTATAATTTATAATAATTCATATATTTCATAATTTTTATATAATTAATAATTCATCTAATTCATATAATTTATAATAATTCATATAATTCTTTTATCGGTTCTTTAGCGAGTACAATTTTGCGGGGTTCAAAAATATTGTATTGCAATCCATCAATCCTCGAAATCTTAAATAATTGTTCATCGATTGATCCATGTTAATTATAAAATCAATTTTTCCCCGTAATTTACCAGCGATGCTGCAATCATATTACATGATATAATGTAATAATATATTAAAAAATGATGTAATAAAGAAATTGTGAAAAAAAAGTATTGAAAGTAAATTATTATTAAACTAAATTATTATTTACTTATTTATTGTTATTTTTATTATTTTTATTACTTATTGTTTACTATTTATTATTTATTGTTATTTTTATTTTTATTATTTATTATTAATTATTTTATTTACTTTATTTATTTTTATTTACTATTTATTAATTATTTATTTTCTATTTATATATTATTTATTTATTATTATTCCATTTATTTTTATTATAATAAAATTTATATAAATCTGTAATGTATGATGATGTGTGTAATACATAATGTATAAAATTATTTGTGCATTGTGTTTTTAATTGACAAATATTCATTTTTGCGAAATGTCACTTTGTATGTCACTTCAAAGTGACCGCGATACAAATGTTTAAAATAGCTGTATCTGGGTATCGATTATGTAAAGTTTCCCTAGGAATGAATACACAAAAAATGAACAAATTCACGTGAATATAATGAATAAGCGATTAAGTAACTTTTGACTGTTATAAAATGTGAAATAGTTCACGGAAAATTTTTCGGCAAGTAACGAAATGCCTAAAATGTGAAATTCTAATTATTTTTTAATAAAATGATACAAACTAACTTGTTCTTTTAGTCTGTTTTCTGTTCCTGCATTAGGCTGTACTAGAACTCTCTCGCTTTTGATAAATATCAAACATATTTGAAATATATATTTGAAATATATATTTGAAATGGATATTGCGTGGTTTCTTGCTGTAAATGGTGCGAACGAAGAGAAAGAGCATGCAATTGAGAGGCGAAAATTTCGCACATTAAGAAAATGTTTGCTTGATGTTAAATTAAATATGAGTAAAAGATAAAAATATGTGCATAAAAGTCACATGAAAATTTAAAAATAAGAATTATAATAAAAAATAGAGATTTATGAAACAGGTTAACAAATAACTTTTTTCCAGTTGAAGATTTCTCTGGCCTCAATCCAGAATTTAGGGTTTGTGCTATAATATGTTCTCCCATACATTTTTCTACGAGTTTTAAATACATATTGTTTTTTTACTACATATAATCAAAAATAAGAGCAATGAAATAACATGTTTTTACCAGTTCCATATGGCTATGGAGAATTTCGCGACACTCTCTTTTCGCAATATCTAAATTTTTTGATATTATATTTAACAACATTTTCTTTTGTTTTTGCGTTACACATTCAACATTGTTATTCTCGACTATATGTATAAGAAAACATATAAGCAACAAATAATGAGCACAATATGATTTCCTATCAAAATACGTACATACAAACTTATATGTACATACACCCGTGAACACTTGTTAAATTTTCGTAAATTTAAGAGAAACGATAAATTCGAGTTATTCACTTTCTCGTAACTTCTTTACATCTGATTTCACTTTCTTATAATTTTCTTACATCACTAAGTCTAATATCATTTGAAAGTGAAACTTTTCACGTGAGATTGGTATGTACGAAAAGTGAAAAAAATGAAAGTTTACATAATCGATATCCTGGATATGCGCAGAACGGTACGAAATTTATCTCGAAAACGAACTTTTAATACTTCCATCATGGGTAAATGACAGTAAATGTGTGCAAAAGAGAGAAAGCGTGCAATATTTTGAAAAGCTTTTGATTAGGAAAATATAAAGTATATGGCATCGGATAAGATGGAAATATGTTTATAATTAATTAATTATTTTTAATAAACTTTACTTAAATAAATCATGAATATGAAAGCAAATCATAATCTCAATCTGTCGAGGACAACGAGAATGTAAATAATATATATCACAATTATTGTAACTTTTAATTTGATTAAGTTAAAGTTTAAAGTATATTAAATTATATTAGGTGTACAACTTTGCTTCCGCCGTTTTCCTATAGATGACTTTAGCAGTAAGTGGTGGTCGAAATAAATAGATCATAGACGTCATACAATAAACTTGAGCATCTGTCAATATAACCCCATAGAAACATTAGTCGATTGTGTCTGCATCATAAAGTTATTCTCGATTGAAAATGTCAGTTTACGCCAAATTCTCGTCATTTGCGGGAGGTTTTAATTTTTTGCTTCAATATAAAGAAATCGGCGGCTGAGGCTCATCGAATGCTCTCAAATACTTATGGTGAGGCCGCTATTAGTGAAAGAACGTGTCGTGAGTGGTTTCAACGCTTCAAGAACGGTGATTTTGACATCGAAGACCGGCATAGC
>Ga0157363_1003073_pt1 | contig 14965 bp, 8 predicted proteins | sample AttsexASBM1_FD_111477 | JGI IMG/M metagenome (GOLD analysis project Ga0157363, IMG submission 111477) | Fungus gardens microbial communities from leaf cutter ant in Ribeirão Preto, State of São Paulo, Brazil - Atta sexdens ASBM1 | ecosystem: Host-associated > Fungi > Mycelium > Unclassified ...
GTAGTAGTGATGAGCTATTAGCAAACTAAAATTGACGATATCCATTATGTTTTTATCGTTCAACAATTAATCATGTTAATCGGAGATAGTAACAAATAATATAATTAAGTTCATATTAATTGACGATGATCATTGAGTCGATGATCTGCTAATCTCTACATGGTTAATTGAAGATTATCGAGACAGTGGTTTATATTAAAATTAATAATCTAATTAATACTGATCACAGTCGATGTCAGTAGTAAATTTATTATACAGTAATTAGACTGTCAATTGATTTACAGTCTAACAAATTAATTCTAACAAATTAACTAACAAAATTAATTAACAAATTAATTAGTTGTTAGTCTTCCCGAAGCTTCAACGAAGCAATTTCTGCTGCTGCGCTGGACGAGGAAGTCGGATTCCGCTTTCGAGCGTAGAAGGACGCACGTAGCGACACGGTGTGTTATATTAAATCGAGGCAACTATCGATTTTTTACGTGTGCGCCTCGTCAGCTTGAATGTCGAGGATGAACGGAAACATCGTGGTGGATACCGACATCCGATGGATAGCTAATTGGGAACGACGAGATTATGTGTTCCAATACAGATTAAAGAGAATACGTATTTCTTTATGGCAGTTCTATCGTGATGATAATAAATGGTGCACCAGAACACATTTTAGTTTATTGTAATTGGAGTTTTAATAATCAAGTCCAGCTAGTGTGCACAAATTTAAAATAAAAACGCTTTTTAATTGAATTTTAACCATACAGCAATTTTTAATCGTCGATTTCTATTAGAACATTTTTTTCCTACGCTATTGAATACAGATATAGAACATTCCAGAATACTCATCTTTATTTTTATTAAATATTTCTTGATAAATAAGGATTTTTACTATTTTTAAAATAATTTTATTTTGACAAATTAATTAATTTTAAAGCATTACAAATGTCGCAACATAAAAATGACAGACATTACAGAGCATCTTTTTTGTAATTGTTAAATATTACAATTATTATATTACTTAAAATTTATAATTCCTAGGTATTTAATATATTTTTATTAAAGGAGTGTGGTAACTTGAAAAGATTATAAAGATTTCTCTTGTAAAGACTATAAATATTTCATTTTACTTTTTTAATTTTACTTTTTTATTTACAATTTTTATTTTCAAAGGGGATCCTAAAATCCGTTTAACTGAACACAGTTATTTTTCCAGACATTATTTTTTTAACTGTCTTTTCAGATTTTAAATCCTCACAATTAAAGTATAAACAGTAACACAATCAAAACTGTTCGATTTTATCAAAACAAAAACAAAACCAAAAACAAAAAACATTCAAAAAATTTATTAAATGTGTTTTACTTGTTTTTAATCCAAAATCGCGACTAGAACTGTCAACTTATGCAAGTATTTGTTTTATGTAAAAATTGTGTAGTATGTTTGTATAAAATGATAACGTTTTGGATTACATGAACAATATTGAATTCTTAGTATTAGGATTACATGAACAATGTTGAGTTCTTAGCATTAGGCTTAGATACCTAATATAAAAAAATTAGTGCCTTAGAAAATTTTTGCATGCGTGTGCATGCAGTATTGATGTAGTAGTATGCAGTGATATATAAATCGTATATGTATATTGAATAAATAAAACAGCGATCTCATCGAAGTTCGGTTTTCACTTTAGAAGTAAAGTCTTAAATAGCTGCTAATTTAAATTCAAATGATTGAAAAATTCAAAATAATCTGTAATTAAAACCAAGGATTTTAGTGCGTACTGTATACAAAATTGATAGTTATCGAAATTGTACATATGAATTATATTGTCTATCATTTCGTAGCATTGCTGCTCTTAAGTAATAGAGTAATTCTATTCATTGGGTCGGACGAGGATACTAAATTTGGAATTTAAACTGTGGACGATAAGTTGTTCTTTATTTTTCGAAATCTTTGGTCTGTCAACGAAAAGTCATATCGATCAGATCATGGACGATATTTTTTGCGTAAAGCATATACATATACATATTTATGTATAGTATAGTAAAAAATGAAGCGTGCATGGGGCTCGACTATTGTTGTAAAATCAGTTTACGTTCGAAATGGAACAAGATTTTCTGTGCCATACTTTTTGAATGGTGTATCAGCGACGGCCATTTAAGCTTTTTACAAAACGACTTATCGACCACGGAGAAGATATAGCACGTCGCGCTTTAATGGCAAAATCTAAAGTTGCAATTTCTTTAACATTGCGCTGTCGCAAGTTTACGAAGCGGAAATAAAATTTAAATTGTATACGTGTCGATCAATGTTTACTTGAGATCTCGTTTATAGTTGAAATATTTTGTCATTATGGACGATGAGAAATATAAGATATTCTAACAGTTGTTCAGCTGCAAATTTGTTAATAAATATGGAACATGTTTTTCTTAGCAAAAATTATTTGACGGCAATTGCTGAAACAACTATTTAATTTTTGGTAATGTTTGCATGATCATTTTAGTTTTGATTAAGATTTTTATCAAACTAATCATGCATTTAATTTTTGCATGTTATCAAGTGTTTCGTTATAAATTTTAACCGCTATTAATTATAAAAAAATAAATATGAAGTATATAATTATCATTTTAATATGTATAAAATCTTGTTTACTCACATTAAAGTGACTGTTTTTCTATTATAAGTGCATAAACTTTAAATTTATCAAAAAATTAATTTCTAAATATTTATTATAGATCATGTATAATTTTTTATCATACGAGCAAGCTAATATTTGCTGTTGCAGACTTTGAATTTGTATATAAATAATGCGAGAAAATCTAATTAGTCGGTATTAAACTTTTAAAATTGAAAACATAACTGACGTAGCACAATATGAAGTACGCTGGTATGCTGGTAAATAGACCGATAAAAATCAATCTATTTATTCCTTCGCACAGTTCGATACAGATAGTAGTCTATGACGTACTGGTTCAATCTTGATAAAAACCGTGACCTCGTGTAAACGTATAAAAATAATGTGGGTTTTACAATCGGATCTAACTTTATCTCTCCTATTCTGCCTTGATTCAAATGTAAAAATTCGGCTATATAAAAAGAGACAGGAAGAAGTGCAGTATCATCCTGGAAATAATCGATCTATCGTATATTCTCGTGTACTCAAAATAACTCACAATTTTCTTCCCCTTCTATTCTCTTTTTTATATTTTTTCTGCAAATAACGTTCGCGTTAAAAAGGAAATTAACATGCACTATTTTGACAAAGATAAACGGAAACATAGAAGAGGCGACAAAATTCGTCGTCCGCGAAAATTGCCATGGATTGATGAAAGTAACGTGCGCTATGATAATAAGCGGATCAATGTATACCATATTTAATAAGCACATGAGCTAAAGGAGACCGTTAATGTCGAGCTGAAAGCATTGGCATATGCCTGGAAATTCGATTGACATGGCATTTTCTATCATCGGGCGAAGTGCCACCTCCATCGCAGATGATAATAATATTTCTGAGAAAAGTAATGTTTTTAAAAAATTATTATAAACATATAACTGGATAATAAGAGAGTTACATTTAGCGTTATGTCAATTGATTACTATGATAAAACTAATCGCTCTTTTTAATTTTTCTTATTGACCAATTTATTTTACTATTATACTAAGAAACGCATTTAGTTAAATCAATTAATCTTTTATTTGGATATGGACTAACAAATCTTTCGTTAATGTTTTAGTTAAAGCAAAACAATTGATTATTGTAACATTTTTAATTGTTTCTGATTAACATATGATAAACTTGTTTATCAAAAATGAGTAAAATGTTATAATATTCAAATGTTTTGCTTCTATTAAATTATTTTATTGCATTAACCATTTGCCCATATTCAAAGAATATTGATTAAACTAAATCAATTTCTCAGTGATATCTATTCATCTTTAAGATTTTAGAAATATATCTAAAACACAAAAATGCTTTAATATTATAATTTAATATTATTATTAATATTATAATTTATAAAATTATTTTCTTATCTTCATTAATTTTAAAATTTATAAATCTTAGACATATAAAAATTTTTTTATCTGCTTTAAAATTCAAGATTTAATTTTAAATAGAAAGAAATAATTAAAAATTATAAATAATTAAAAATATTAATTAAATATTTTTAATAATTTTTTACCAAGTACTACAACATACAGAAAAACAGCAAGAGAAAAAATTATTTATTTTCTTCTCATGGAGTTTGAGTTCTGAGAATTTTTTCGGAATTTTTTAGTATCGCATTTTCTTATATTGGTAAAAATAATTACCAATAAGAAAATACAGTACCAAAAGATTGATAAAAAATTCTGAAAAAATTCTTAGCGCTTTATAAGAAGAAAATAAACAATTTTTGTCTTTTGCTGTTTTTCTGTAAAGTTGATAGTACTTGAGTAAAAATTATTAAAGACTAATATTTGATGATTTTTAGTAACTAATATTTTGTTAACTATTGCGAAAATTGTAACATGGTAGAGGACTTTTCGACAGTTTAGTTCGCTCTACCTATGCACAAAATATTTGGTTATTCTGGGACACCCTATATAAGGTCTATCAGCCGGACATCACAACTATTAGAGGATTGCATTGAAAGCCATTGTTCACGTCTAGATGACTCTAGCTGCGTATGCTGTGGTTAAAGACATCTGTTACTTGTCATTTTGAAGTGTGGACATTTCCCACTAAAATACAATCAACAAATGCCATCCTTTGTTTACACATATGCTTTTCTATAATCCGAATTAAAATGGAACGCGATAAGTTGTTTTTCCGACGTGTATTTCTACATTACTTTGATTTGAAAAAAAAATGCAGTTGAAACTCATCGATTGCTTGCGGAAACTTGATGAATCTGCTCTATGGGAAAGAGTATGTAGAGATTGATTTCGACGATTCAAAAGTGATTGTGACGTTCACGACAAACAATGGTCAATCGAAAAAGTTCGAAGATGAACAATTGCAAGCTCTATCGGAAGAAAACCCTGCTCAGACACTCCAAGAATTGGCTTTACAGATCGAAATCAATAAATTAACGATTTCACGATTTCAATTATCATTTATATGCCATGAGAAAAATTCAGAAAAAAGGAAAGTGGCTTCTATATGAATTGACCGAAAATGGCCATTGCCAATCGTTTAAACATTTCATTTTCTTTGCTTGCAAAGCATAAAAAGAAGTTTCTTGCGGCGTATCGTGACTGGCGATGAAAATTGGATCTATTTTGACAACCCGAAATGCAAAAAATGGGTTGATCCTAGCCAACCAGCAATATCATTTCAAAGCGAAATATCCATAATCATAAAGCAATGTTCTGTATTTGAGATATGGAGGGTGTCGTGTATTATAAACTGTTAAAACTGAACGAAATAATTCTGCCGAACATTATCAACAATTGAAGCATTTGAATAATAATTTGATGTAAAAACGATTATCAATTTCATCAAATCACCGAAAAGCGATTCTTCTTCATGATAACGCTCAGTCCCATGTAACCGTAAAACAAACACTAATGAAGTTCGAATGGAAGATTCTCCAGTACCCAGCGTATTCTCTGGACCTGACATTGTTTGTTCTGATTGATGCAACACGCTTTGGAAGATATACACTTCCGTAATTACGGCGAAATTGAAAATTGGGTTGCTAAATGGATTAGCTCAAAGATATTCTTTCGTCGTGGAATTCAACTTCTGAAAAGTGGGAAAAAGTCATAGTTTTCAACGGCAAATACTTTAATTGAGATATTCATACATTTTGTTATTGAAATAAATCCTCAAAAAAACACAAAAAATAGCGGCTTTCAATGCAATCTAATAAAATTATTGGATCTGATACACCTTGTAGCTGTTATGTTTAAATCTTCTATAAGTACTTGATACGAACATATAATACATTGTGTTTATTGTATCCATAGTATTCTTGATTGTATAACCGTTCGTTTAAATTGAAGTTCAAAAAGTTGATGGAACGCAGAAAATGTGCCAATAATACACGGGTAATTAGTAAAATTAAGCGATATTGGAGGGAACTCGATATAATTGATCTCTTATAAATCTCACGTAATTTCACTTGCAAATCGCTAGTATCATTAATTTAAATATTGACATTTTGGAGAGAGAGGGGGGGGGAGAGGGAGAGAAAATTTCTTTTTTAATAAATAGTGCTTCAAAATATCTCTAAATAAACATAAATTTTGTTATCACGAGACGATAGTGTCTCGGCGCTAAGACAAGCACAGCGACACTACTGTGTTTCTTTATATCATGAATGTTAGGTTACTCCGATCTACATCTGCGAATCTATAACTTGAAATAAAATGCAGTGATGGCATACCGCTAATTACCAACTGTCGAATGCTACAAGACACATGTATGTTCATATACACGTAGCCGATTATCGATTTCTTCGCGTATAAGTTTGGCGGTTGCGTCGCGATTGCGGCACCGGATCCATCTCTTCCCTTCTTCATTCCCTCGCTCATTACTATTTCGAAACTTTACGCCGTAGATCGTGTTTACACAATCCGATAAGTTAATCGCTCGTACTAATATCCATATCTACATGCGGGTTATACATGCGGGATTAGTATTTTAATTTGATGAACTTCGCGTTATATTACGTAATCTGCTTCCGTTCGTTTTCTACCTAACCCGCTCATTTTTATCATCGAAAAATATTTTCAGATAGCACAGGACATTCTGTAGACATCAATTTTATGTCTGTTTTACATCTGCACATTTATATATACAAAATAGAAGTTCATTATATATCCGATTTTGAACGTTCCATTATTTAGACGTCCATAAGATGTATATAGGTCCGTATTCAATATAGCCTGAAGTTGTGACAAACGGACGTCCAGTAGACGTTCGAACGACTAACATCGTACATAGGATGTTCATGTATTGTCTGGATTATAATTTACAAGCGTTTATCTACATTTAAACTAGGGTTCAGTTTACGTCAATTGATAGTAGTAACAAACACGCATCTCTAACATGTTGGATGTACTTTGCACGGAAAAAAATTTTATGTAAAAATACAATTATAGTAGGAATTTTTGGGACCTATTATTAAAGATATACATTCACACGTAAACAGAATTGCAACTCATACATAAAATCATAAAGGAAGTCAATACCGACATGTGTAAATTTCCTAAAAACACCCCTTACTTTTTAGAAACTGTTACATTTTATTAATTCTGATAAAAATTTGATCTGTTTAGATAATTAAAGAAATAAAAATTTATAATTTATATCTAAAATTTGTTTCTATACAAAATTAGCTAAAAACGAATTTTATAAATGCGAAAATAAAATTCTTATGACTTTTCGTTGCATATTGCATAATTTCAATAATAGTGACTACATTATCGAAAATATTATATCGTTCATAGTGTCATAAATTGATTCATTTGTATATATTTAATTTTTATTTTTTCCATAATACGTTTTAAATGTAAAATCGTAAATATTATAAAAATTGCTATATTACTTGATAGAAAATACTTTTTAGTTTATATTTATGTTTCTAAAGTTTTTAGGTTTTAATTGATTTTTAGGTTTTAATTGAAAACCGCTGTGCCATTTTTTACTTATAATGGTTTTTCCTTTTCCTATAAATTTCAATTTGTATATGAATTTTTGTAACTTCATAAATAAAACGATCATAAATTACATCGATCATTAATTACAAATAATTTTACTTTTATGGTGACCTAAAGTCGTCTGTATTACTGATAAACCATATAATAATTATTTTTTTCCTCTGTTACTGATTTGAAAATTCTTTACTAGGATTAAAGTATACGCAATATGTATCTGTGAAGTGGAGTTTATGCTGAAAAGACAAAAGATTTCGAAATTGAGATTTTTACCGTTTCTTAGGGTATTTTTTTTCTTGGAATTTCAAGGAGTGTTCAATATCTGTTGAAGAGAAAAAATTAAACAAACGAAATATTTCCAGATTTTATGATATATAGATATTAATATATAGATATTATAATTTTTTTCTTATTACTGACATTAAAAAACAATCTGATGATTGTTGCAACAAGGATTGCAGAATAATCAGATGGCTGTGATCTCGATAGATAAATGCAGAGAAAAACAATCTGAAAGAAAACAATAGTAATGTCAATATTATAGTTAAAAAAATATGCCTATATAAATCAAAAGTAATTAAATTAACATAATTCTTAGACAATTTGACAATTTGTACAATGTAATCGCTTATAAGGCCATTTAATTCTCTTCGCGTTTGAAAGATTCGAAAATCATTTTGGAATTTCTTAAACTTTTTTGATGTTCTTTAATTTCCTTCAATTTTCCAGATCCGTAGCAATTTTATTCGCCCGCCTGCCGCTGCGCCGTTAATACGGTGCTGTGCACACGCGTGCGTTGCGCGAGTGAATCGGATATCCAGCTCGAAAGAGAAATAGGAGAAAGAGGAAGTGAGATGGACTGTTGGCGACAATCGATATGTGTGCTCTGTGACGGCCCGCACGTCTTTCTTCCGTTCCAGTTCGCTTTTCGCATTCGTACTGAGAACGCTCGACATTGCACGCGAAAATCGATTGTCGCGTCTGGAAAAATTCCAGAGACAAGGAAGAAAACGCACACACGTGTATTTCTCTTTTCTCTTCAATCGAGATTGAATCTGATTGCAGGTCAGAACTCGATGATCGTGAATTCCATATCTTTTTTTTCTTTCTCTTTCCCTTTCTAGTTTTTTTCTCTCACGGATAGCTTTTTTCGCTTCGCCAGCCGGAAGTTTCTTATCGACGGCTTCTGCGCATTTAAGTCCTACGACACGTCGCTCGTCAACCGAATTTTTTTTTCAAACTTTACACGAATTAGTATTTTTACACGCAGTGGAATTTTACATATTGATGATGTTATGCTAACGTGATAAATTGTGTATATGAGAACTACAAGGACCAGATAAAATGTTGGAAAATGGCGAATTTATGCAATTTATTTGAGAATGTTGAACAAAAATTCCTTTATGTAAAATCTATAGAAACTTTGTGAAGAGATTATTGTGAGGAAGTACTTGCCAAATGTGACTACAATGAAGAAAAAGCAAAGAAAAGCAAAGGAATAAGTCCACAGTAATATTAAATTATTGCGGATACTGCATACAGATTCTTTTATCTAAGGTTAGGTTTTGATGTTTAAAAAAGACAAAGTTAGTGATAGATTGATACAGCTATTTTTTTAGATATCTTAGACTGTGTTTCAAAATTCACTGTCAGCGCTGAAAATCTATAGTCTTTACATTACATATGCTATACATTTTTAGCACTGACAGTGAATTTTGGTAGCCGTAATTGCGTACTGTATTTAAAAAAATAGTTTTGAAAAAAATTCGTTAAAGATTTTAAATGCATTTATTATTAAATGCATTTATTATTAAATGCATTTATTATTAAATGCATTTACACTAAATATTTTTCAATTTACACGAAGTCATTTGTTTCAAGTTCATATAGCACATTATATAATTTATATATGTATAAAAAATGTGATTTTGAAAAGACAATTTTTTCAAAACTTCTGACTAGGCGAAACTCTTTAAGAAAATTAACGTTTTTAAGAAGGATGTAATATTCGATATTAATTTTATGTATTTGATATTATATATTTCTTTTTTCAGTATGTGTGTGGGATATGCAATTCTTTAAGTTCCATTAATTCAATATGTGAAGTTTATTCTTTTTAATTGAATTTCTTGCATTCATTTTTTTTTTCTCCACGTTGGAGACAAAAAATTCAGCTAAAAAAAAATAGATCTTTAGTATTCTACTTTATGAACACTTTCGACATAATAATGTAGATAATGTAACCTTCACTACGAAATCTTATATTTTGTAGCACAAGTAAAAATCACGACTTTAGTAACAATTGATTTTAATTTAAAATAAATAATTTTTATGAAAACAAAGAGAAATTATCGTAGATATGAATCGAAAATAATAAAAATTAATTGCTTTTTTCTGTTAAAATGTGTTGCAAAATTATATTTCCTGTACTAAATACTAAAATTATTTTAATTACGATTTTCAGATTTAACAAATGAAATTGAATAAAGAAAAAAGATAAATCTTTTCATGCTATCCAAATCACTTAAAATGTTTAAATTCTTTTTTGTGCCAGTTTAATTTTTTATTTAATTCGGTAAAAATTTATTTTGAAAACAAATGAATTAGACTTGTTAACTAGTATTACAGGATGTTATAGATGAAATTTTAAGATTGATAAGAACACTTTATAACGTGGATGTGCCTTTTCCGTTAGATAGTAAATGCGTTGTATCTTCTAGCGTTTATTGTACGTATACGACACGCTCGAAATGACGTATAAGAAATGATGAACAATTTCAAATAAGTATATATCACGCATTGACATTTTAACCGACAGGTTATAATTGAATTGAAGTCTTGCAAAAATGATACATGTGATGTATTGTGTATTGGAGGAAGAATGGCAATATTTCTTTTCATTTGTTAGTATATAATGAATTTAATGGTTATGTTTTAAAATATAATAAAACAAAATTATACATATTTAAATGATATATTACGTCCAAATTTGTGTAATAGTCTCAGTCTCATAAAAGGATAGAAGATATACTCTCTGTCAACTCGATCTCCTGATTATAGGCATAAGACGTATCCATGTTATAAGATCTATGGATAAGAATTAGACATTAATTTAATAATTATCGTGGAGAGTGAGAGAGAGAGAGAGAGAGAGAGAGAGAGAGAGAGAGAGAGAGAGAGAAAGAAAGTAACGTGTCCCAGATATACTGAAATAAAAAATGAGAAAATATATTTTGTATATAGAAGACGAAATAGATACAATTTTAATTTCATTTTATTTATTTCCAAGACATTGATTTAATGAATATTATTTGCTTTTATTATTTACTTTTAATAAATGATATTTAAAAAAAAGTAAATTCGAGTTAGGCAGAAGGCGAGTGCAGAAAGCGATGCACAAATAAAAATATAAAGAAATTAGATCAAAATCAACATACTTTCAAAGTCAATATACAAAGGTTTCGGCAAATTTTTAGGTCATTTTTAGGCACATAAATACAACGAAGTCACAACTACAAGAAAAAATTAATAATAATGAAAAAGAGAGTAATTAAAAAAAAGACAATCATTTTTTTAATAATCAATTATCATAACGTTGCTTTGTTTGGCATCTGTCTTTTTCCTTTTAATTTTTTTATTTTCTTTTTGATTATTATTAATTTTTCAAATTATGATTGTAACTCTGTTTTGTATTTGTGTATCTGTTTAATCCGGAATCATTAGAGACTTGATCGTTTTTTGGCTATGCAATCATAAAGTGACAATATTTTGCTTTGAAATTTTCCATTTCTCCTTGGATTTATGGATTAATTTTTACATAATAATTCTGTGATGACCTTGTACACAAAAAATGTGCCGAAACATTTGTTATGTATTGACTTTGATTTAATTTCTTTGTACATAGTATGACCAAAAAAGTTTCTGAACTGAGCTTATAAATAAAACAGAAAGTATCATAAATAAATTTTTATTACCAATTATTCTACATAGGATTTTTATAAAGCTACACATCATTTGGCGCTCTTCATCAGCCATTCCAAAACGTGCTAGAAATTGTTGGAATGTTTCATAATCCCTTTACGTTTTCCTAATCTTGATAACGTCGAATCCCTGTCCTTCAGCTTCAATTTTGAAAATAAAAAGTAATTCACCAATGCCAAGTCCGGAAAGTATGAATAACAATTTTATAAAAAATCGAAGAATTTTTTTTTATGAAAGTAATTTTTTCGATAATACATCACATAAAAATTAATATCTTTCGATGTATTCAATCGATTCGTTGTATCCTTGCGGTAGCTCGCGGATTTTATCGCAAATTTCTCATCACCACAATATATTTGCAAGAACACTTCATTCAAAGATATTTTGCATTTTCACACATCGATGCGCTTTTCCGATACCAGTTCGAAAATGAGTCCCTCGCAGGAAGACAGTTTAAATCATGACTTGTATCACGCGCACGCGAGAATGTGGGCGAAAGACTGTATACTACGAACAAGTGTACATCAAAGGATCAATGTAATTATCGATGGACTTGCATCGTGCGTATGGAGAGATTAAATGCAATTAAGCTTACCGCCAGTAGCCCATGAATCGTTCTACGCGCGAGCGTATGATGCTGTCAATAAATACGGGAACGTATTTATTCTATTGAAAAAGTCAATAAATTTGTTTGAGACTTTTCTGCTATAAGTTTGTTTGTAAGGAAAAAAATATTTGACAAGTGACAGATATTTAATTTGAGCGAATATATTTTTACTAAGTGTTTTTAATGAAATGGATTAAAATTAAAAATATGAAAAATTTTATCAAGTTACAACACGCATGAATTTTAATTACCTCGTACAAAAATACAATTGTACAAAATTTTTAGAATGTTTAGGACATTTAAGACATTTAATTTAACTATAATGGTTCTGTTATAATTTCGATTATAATTGCATTTTAAATAACTGTGATGGAAATAATAATGTGTGTGTAATATGATTATTTTAAATTCATTTTTTGCTCTGAACTCTATGATATTTAGGATTATTTTTTTCCTGCACTAGACTGTACTATTATAAAATTCTCTTTTTCGCTTTCCCCAAATAACATATATCTATCTCATTTTAAGTTCCAAAAGCGTACACTAGTTCAGTCATAGAAAACAGGTTTTTATATACCTATCTTCAAATTTTAAGCTATCTTTTAAATTTTAATTTTAGAACATATATTTTAAATTCTACTGTCGCATAATAATTTGTATATTCCTTCTCTTGGAAAAGCTTCACACTCACTGCTATAAATTTTCATCGAGCCGATTGAACCTGTCTGAAGCAATGTAATAATATTTTAAAAGACGCGGCAAATTTTTCAAACGATTAATTATAAGGTACTATGCGCAAAAGACACGCGCACAAAGTATCCTGATAAATTCATCAATTATGTCTTCGATTATTAGAATTAAATCCACGTTAGGACTGATCTCTTCGTTACACTGCCTTTACAAAAATTTTAAATATTTTAAATATATAATGCTCGCTAAAGGTTTATTGGCTGATTCTTGATCCAGAAATAAATAAATTAATAGAGAAATGGAATTAAGAATAGATCTTAAATCATTTGACAGGTCTTTTCAGAATTTTCGTGATGACGAAAAGCGTATCTGACGCTGCATTGCAAATTTCTGTTTTGCGCATAACAATGTAAAGGGATAAATGGCTTTCTTCGCCTTTGTGTATGCTGCAATTATACAAGCTACAGTTCGCGTCGAATATGTACTTTTACGTGAAAGATTAGATGAAAATTGCGCGTAGGAACCTGCAAGTAAATTTGATACGCAATTGCCGCGCTTATGTTAGACAAAATGAAAACAATCGTAACAACGTTGGCACACAGTAACTATAATTTGCCTTACACTTATTAGTATGAAATTCCTAACTTAATCGAGATAATTAAACTCGCTATATTTAATTTAAACGCTTAATTTAAAATAATCCGGGTTTGTATAAGAGAAAGGGAATAGTTTTACTTCGTACTATAAAACGCACTAATTCTCAACCATATAATTTAATGTGCTAACTTTAAAGAACTTATTAGTTTCATTAATTATATTATCTCATTACAGTACTTTGTGTGTTGCAAATTTGTTTTTATTATCGATTATTCTCTGTATATGCGTTATATATTTTAAAAAATAGCATAAGTAATTCTCTCTGTTTTTCTCTTTATTAAATTTATTTTTTTCTTTATTTTTTACTACTATCTTATATTTTAATTGTAGTAACTGTATTATTCTTTTTATTTTGTAATAATATTTATAATTTATATGCTTATACGTTTAATAAATGACGATTCTGATTTCTCTCTCTTTCTCAATACATAGATACATATAGATGCACATCTTAAAAAATAATAGAAATAATATATTTCAGTTTTATAGAAGAGCGTAATCAACACTACGGAAGTAGTAAAACACGACGGCTCCGTGACCACGTGAAGCGGCTGGACCTCTTGTGAGGGGGGGGTCAAGAACCGCGTGCGTACCCCTTAGAGCATTTCTTTTTGAACGATGATAGACCCAAGCTCATCCGAGGAGGAAAGTGAGGAGGATCAGAGTACACACCATGGTGGTAGTGCCGGCGGCCGTGCCGGGAGCAGTAGCTCTCACGGTTCCCGTCGTCATCCCGGAAGTATTGGAAACGGTCCAGGTTCCGGTAGCGTTGGTTCGCTCGCATCTAGCCTTACCGCCTCGCCCGGTGGTCCAAACCACGTGGGCGCTCCGAGCACCGCAAGTACCCATGGATCCGGAAGTCGTGCCACTATGGGACCACAGGAAACCACTGGGACCGGTCTGGACGTGCCCAATCTCACCAGCGCCAGAAACTCTCTGTCGCCATCGATGAGCGCGGCTCAAGATGCCTCGAATTATGCTCAACGACCCACTAGTCCGTCTCCTTCGGTGGCCAGCGAAAAGACAGAAGCGGAATTGCAAGTATGCGAGGGCCACGAATATCTTTCTCTTCCCAATATTTTTTTACTTGCCGTATTTTTTTTAAGTCTTATCTATACATATCTATAATTGCACATAATACATATCTATAATTGCACAGTTGTGTCGCATGTTGTGAATAGTAATGATGTAGGAAAATTTGTCACATGTTGCAAGAGTGTCACTAAATGAATTTCTATAACAGAATATCAATAAAATTCACCAGAGCCAACTAACAATACTTGCAAATCATCAATAAATGTCAGCAAACTTATGTCGCCAAACTTGCTGTGCTGTGATTGGCTAAGTCACCGACACACGGTGTGACAAGTGAACGATCTGAAGAGAAATAATTCTTA
>Ga0157363_1003076_pt1 | contig 14959 bp, 11 predicted proteins | sample AttsexASBM1_FD_111477 | JGI IMG/M metagenome (GOLD analysis project Ga0157363, IMG submission 111477) | Fungus gardens microbial communities from leaf cutter ant in Ribeirão Preto, State of São Paulo, Brazil - Atta sexdens ASBM1 | ecosystem: Host-associated > Fungi > Mycelium > Unclassified ...
CAACGACATCGAATCGAACGTCGCTGGTGGGCCGCTCCGGTTCACTCGAGACGCGTGTTTACACGGCACCGCTCGATCGCTTCTTACATTCCACCGTCCGCGACGCAATCCTCTCGCCTCTCCTACTCTTTTCTCTTCTCTCTCTTTTTCTCTCCCTTAATACGTTCTCTCTGTCTCGCGGGATGCGAAACTCTTGTTGATGGATCACCTCTTCTTTCTTTACGCAACCGTGCCTTCCTCCACTTCGTAGTACTCTGTATTCTGATCTCGTCTCGTGTCTCTCTCTCTCTCTCTCTCTCTCTCTCTCTCTTTCTCTTCTTTTTCTCTCGCTCTTTCTATGTCGGGAACTACCTCGCCCACCCGCGGTAACTTTTTTCTCTTTGTCTATTTGTCTATTCGTCGGCGCGCAGCAGTCGCGCGTGCAGTAGGCGACTTCCGGGCACCTTCCTCGATGACGACGGTGCGCCGCGAGCGCGCGACACACTTCCCACTTTTTTTCTCGCCTCCTCCTCCGCCCGACTCTTTCACTCCTCTCCGTCGATCCGCCACCGTCTGTCTCGCTTCCTCACGCTACAATTGCGCGCGCGCGCGCGCAAGCACATGCATGAACGTGCAGCATGCACGTATATAGAAGAGCGTACCTCTACGTACGTCGCGTCGCCCGCTTGACCGTTTCTCCGTTTTTCTCTCGGATGAAGTCGTCGCACTCTCGCGATCGCGCGCAAGATCCGGGATCGCGGAATTCCCCGCGATCGACGTTACGATGGTACTGGATTTCAGCTTTCTTTTATTTTCCTCCCTCTCGGATGACGGCGTTAAAACACGACACTATGAGATGACGACGGGCGTACATACACCCGCGACGCGGTGACACATGAGAAAGTTATGGAACGTGGTGGAACGTCTCTCTGTAGTAACGTATTTGTACTCTCGACTGAGTCGACGACACGATACTCCTGACTTTGGACGCGCGCTCCCAGCGCCAGCCGGTCGTCGGCCGCGACTGCCATCTTGTTGCGGACTCGGACACTATCGTGAATCACGATGGCGCGAACTACGAAGCTTTTGGCCGAGTGTTCAATCGAAATCTCCTCGATTAAAATCAGTATTCATAGAGTGCTTTCCATTTGATAACACAAATGACACAATTGACACAAGTCGACACAAGTTCTATCTTTATTATTCTCTTTATTACTCTCTGAATGTCAAGAAGAATAGAACGACGCTTGTGTCGATTTGTGTTGACTTGTGTTGACTTGTGTTATCAAATGGAAAGCACCCATAGTTGATTCTTATATTTGAGATTGCCTTAAAATGTCATGGAGTCAATCAGAAGGTTGTATTAGCATCTGAAGATATTATTTGAGACGGTCTTCAAATAAGAATCGGATTATGAATACTGCTATCAAGACTGCATTCCGTTATATTCACTGTGAATATTGAAAATTAATCTATAGTTTACGTTAAGTATACTGTAGTTTTTCGATATTCACAATGAAATACAGCCTAGATATGATTATTAAGCACACAAAAAATTTAAGCAGTAAGATGAAAGTGTAAGCAGCTGTAAAGAAATCAAAATATGTTGGATTTGCTACTAATTATAACCTTACGATCTCTACTGTGATTTGCCAATTCGCTTATTGTTTACGTTTTACTGCTTAAGTTTTTTATGTCATGATCCCTCTCCCCCCAAAAAATTGTATATCCCTGATTGCACAGAGAATTTAAAAAGAATTAAAAAATAATTAATTGCATTATGTTATCAATTTTGAGTTCATTTTCAATTGCAAAAATGAATTCTTTTCAAAACTTTTCAGAAAAAAAATTCATAATTTATGACATACGACTAAATTCTTTTACTCTCTTATTTATCTGGAATGCGAATATATATATCTTGATGTAGAAATCGTAAATAAGAAAGCGCGATTAAGATACAATATATGAAATCTTTTCTTAATTTTTTTTCCTTCCCATCTCATGTTCAACTTTGCATTAAATATTTAAATTTTTTGTCGAATACGCGTCAAGAGAACAATTGTCTTTAAATTATTCATGATCTTCGAGAATTTTATTCTTTTTTCGATAATAAAAATAGTAATTAAAATAATAATATATATACAAAATTAAAAAAAAAAAAAAATATTTTATTAATAATACCATCAAGTAATACTATCGGATTTTTGCTGTAATTGCAGTATTCGAGAGGGCGTTACTGCACAATGGTTTTTTTCGAGATAAATTTTTTGCTGATGTTATGAATTTTCGTATTGTCTTGTAAGTGATGAAACAAACGTTGTTATATATGTAATTAAATGTATAAGTATGTTATATTAGAATTTTTATTAAGAATTCAGATTTATTGTGGAGTAGTTGATTAGTTGCGTTTTTCAATATATTTGTCGTTATTGAAATGTGTAAATATTTTAAGAACATGACAAGAAAAGAAAGGAAATGTAGAAAATGTCATGTTATAATTTTAAATGGAAATGGATGAAAAACTGTGGTAACGTTCTCCGTCGGTTAATCCCTTTTGATGACGTTCTGTGTATCTCCGCATGATGTCGTAAGATGGTATTCAATATAGTGCAGTCATTAAAATGCATTTGATGTAATCTAAATATGCGACGATAAAATGATGTTTCTTCGAAAAGCCTTGAAATGTTTACTCGTCTAAATTTTTCATGTATACATCTCGTATCTAAATAAAATTAAAATATCGGAATAATTGATTTTACAAATAAAGATGATTTTTATATGATGACCTCATGAGATTTTTAAAAACGATTAACATTCATCAAATTGTCTGTTAAAAAATATCCAAGAATTATTTTTACAATGATATATATAGGAATTAATGTGAATTCGACGAAATCAGATTTACCGATTTGATAATATCATAAATCCAGACATGTTGATTTTGGAGTTATACAACGTCATACATTTCGGGCGATGCGTGATGAATATTTAATTTTATTGCACGCTTGTAAATTTATATTAAATGTGTACATATGCGATGTAAAATAAATAGACCGATGATATACAAAAAACTGTGGCGTAAACGATATGGTAATTTTTCGTACACATGAAATATCATGGAGAATTTATTTACATTCTCGCATTCTTCATGGGAAAACCAGTAAAAATTAACCTTTGTGCGCTAGAATTATCGATAAAGCGTTGAAAGTACTTGATGATACTGTTTATCAATACGTACTTAGTCATACTTGCGTATACGTATATAATAATCACTTATTAACAATACTATCGAAAGTGTTGATATCAAGTATAAAACGTAAACATTTTTTTTATTAGAATTATATAGCAATAACTAATCTCACTGTTATCACACGTTACACATTTCACAATAATACAAAAGACTGCTTGAATGACATCATGAGAAATAATTTCCATTTTTATTTCATTCTTCAATCTTACGTATACATAAAGCAGTTACTTTTGCGCATAAATAAAACATAAATCACAGCTTATGAGATTTTAAATTGCTCATCACAAAAAATTACTATTTTAATATTTATTACTGCATAAATATATCAGTTTAATATTTATTATTATTTAATGTAAATGTCTTGTATTCGTATAACTTGAAAAGATGACATATAAACAAGACAATGTCAACAAATTATTTAGGATTAGCTTCGATGATAAATAATCTCTTATCTATTTAAAATATGATTTTAAATTTTTATTCAGAGTTAAAAACTTGGAATGAAATATATAATTGATTACTTAAAATTCGTTGGTGCGAGCTCAAATCCTGATGGCATGGAGTTAGACTCATAATAATCGCAACATGGTGCGCGCCCTTAGGAAGAGGTGATGGATGCGCGGGCAAGCCGGCAAGACGCCAAGATCAGCTCGCCAACCGCGCTTTCCGGTTAGCGTTTTATAAATACTGCAGACAGGCAAACAGTGCATCGAACACGGTAGACCAGTTGTGAGATCATTCGAGGTGCGTGGCCGCTCGATTTGCGCGATTTGCGAGAGGGAGAAAAAGACATCGACTTAATCTCTCAACGTAGATTTTCCAGACGCGAGTATCGACGTTTTTTGCGAATTTCACCAGCAGATGTGTCCTCCCGGACGAGGACACGCGCTTTCTCAGTGGTATTAATTGTGCTCCTTCGTATCTCCATTGCTCCAAATGCTTCCTCGAATCCCAGTGTGGCATGCGGACGGATTACTGAAGCGGGGTGGTGCACGCGATCTGTAAATTTGCATGGACAACCCCGTGCTGTGAGTGTTCGTGTTTCCGTGAATCGTGAACGGTGCTTACATAAATAACAACGGGAGACCGATTCACAAGTTCCATCAACCGTTCACCGATATGAATACGATTTGAATAAAATGCATTTATTGGCTGCTTGCCGCATGTTTTCTCGATTATCATATGGAAGCATTTTTAAGGAAGAGAGACCTTTATACGATAGTCTGGCAACAATTAAGAATTTCGTTTGTCGAATTAATAATTGAATAATGTTCATTTTTATCAATGTAGAGATTTACATTTATCTTGATTTAACTTACACTTTAGCCTTTTCTAATTTTTTGAACTGGAAAAAGATAAAAAGTAAGTTAAACTGTAATAAGATAAAAAGTAAGTTAAACGGCAATAAGATTAAAGTTAATCTACATAATAGGAACTGGCATAAAATGGATTTAATTAAATCCTGCCTTTTCAAAATCAAATAATCATAAATGTCTGACATTTTAAATTTTACAACATTGCCTAATTCTTGTACATACTCTGAGAGAAAAATATATACGAAATTTTAATAAATATTTGAATAATGCTAGTGTTAAATATTTACTAAATGTAAATATATTTATTTGATACAAGAATTATTAATTTAATTATTATACCTTTTTATTTAAATATTCCGTAAATATTATATTTTCCGTAAATATTATATTGGTGCTATTCAAACAATCATTTAAAATTTACATTTTTCTCTCCAAGCAAAATACAACAAAAATAAATCGCAAATGATTAAAAAGTTTATACTGTTAGTGATCATTTTGGAGTCATTTTGACGTCACCATGATACTAAAATGACGTCAAAATAGCTTTAAAATGATTACGAGAAGTTACTTTTAAATCTATGATTTATTTTAACATCGTTTTGACGTTTGTTGTTCTGTTTGGATAATATGATACGTATATCCATCTTGACGAGAAAAGAAAGACACGCGCTTATTTTTATTGAGCAAATGAAAAATGACAAGAGGGAAATCCAGAATATCGATTTATTATTCACGAATGATGTAACGTCTTTATTACGTCAAAAGGATCGCATGTATCGCTTTCCATTTGCTAGAAATGTTTCGGAAACGTTCATCTTGTATCTATTGTCGATGGGTGCAATCTGCCAAATCATATGTATATATATATATATCGTGTGCATTCCTTGTGAAATTTGCAGCCACATTCGCCTTGCGCAACAATTGTACACGGCACAAAAATACTAGCCGGCATCCGGCTGTATCGATAACACACACTTGCAGAATAACGATTTCATGCCGTTAACGTCTCCCGTCAGAAATGTCGCATCGTTAGACTCTCATTTTATGGCGAAGTATATTCGTCTGATTTCCATCGCGTCCTACTTCTTACCATGTATATTACTACCATAACGTTGGAATCCTTTTCATGTTGTTATCGTGCACATGAATTAACCGACGCATGCATGTAATTTCGTATAACACGAACATTTGCCGTAACATAATTATTTCTATTTATGTTTATACTCCTTTCATCACGATGTCAGTCTCATACATCAATCAAACGTTTTACAGGATTGGATACATTTTTTGAAGAGCGGGACTTTTTCGAGACGATGACCGACGATACTGTGAGATTTATGAGCGATACGGGAGTATGTAACGTCTAGTCGTCGCAATTGAGTCCGTGCGTCGAACCAGAACATCTATTCTCGGTGAAAAAATTATAACTGCAAATTATCGAGATGAGTGGAATGAAGAAGGCGATCGGAGGATCCATTCACAGAATACGAGAGTTCGAGCTCGAGAAGGTAATGCCTTTCTTTCCGTGTCTTCTGTTTTTTTTTCACGAAAACACGATCACAATTGGATTTTCCTTTGTCAGCTAAGGCATTTCTTTAAAGTCTCTTGCGCTTTCCTCGAGAATAAAGCCTAAACAATGGCTGCGGTAGTCATACGCAGAGCTTTTCCAGTTTCGAGACATTGAGATCCAGAAATAGGATTCGCGAACGAGCAGCATTTCATTATGTTCGCTCGACTAACGACCATTCTTTTGCCTGGCATTGCACCAATGTTTCCCTAACAGAGAATCCGACGAAGATGACATTTGCGACCGTGACTCGTCATTGTTGGATCACTTAGTGACTTTGTATCTCTAATATTGAATCATATAGCTTTAATTACATTCTTGATGACACAGAAATTAAATAGAATTTGAGATTCATTTCACTGGAAAATTTTAAAATTATCAAATTCACAGAAATTTAAAAGACACAGTTTTGAAAGTAGAGATTTTAAGCTATTTCCTATAGCAAAAGTTATAAGTAATGTCACAATACTATCATAATAAAGTCATGGTGACGTGCAGATGTCCGCTTTCTCACAGGTATGATATCGCTATGACGTCATTATGAATCTGCAATGTGATAAAAATTACACCTCATTGTGACATTACTTATAACATGTACAGACAATAATAATATTACTGCGACCTTTTTAATAATTTCATAGTAACATCGCAAATTATCCATAATTGTGAGTTTATTTTGAATTTTCAATTTTCCGTGAATATAGTGATGTGAATGTGATTTTTCGCTATGGATATTAAAACTCTTTTTTAAATTTAATTTTCGTTCATTTTCTATAAAGTTACAGTTTTTGAAGTTCGTAACACTATGAACTTTTGTTCTAATTAGGGTTACATTATCTAAATTACAAAAAAGAATGTGTACAAACATAAAAAATGTTCTATTATATAGCATATCAAAATAAAAAGTAATTTCAATTTCTCAAGTAAAAACTCGCAGCTTTTATTCGATTCTCTATAATCTGGATAGATTCTGTTTAATCGAAATAGAGATATGTGGTTCAACGAAACGATATTAAGGGGAAACCGTCTTGTACGTCGGGTTCGCATCGGGATGAAAACGTGCGTTCGAAGCGTGCGTTGGAGTAAAAATAGATGTTGCGTAGAGATCGGCGTCGGCCGTACGGGCGTCGCGTCGTATTCAGCGTGCAGCGGATAACGCATCGTTGTGCTCGCGCGTTTCCCATCGGGATTGCATTTCCCTCGTGACGTCGTGTATGCTGTATGCTTTGTCCCGAGGTCTCTCGGGTTTGAGCGTCATTACGATCCGACTGGCGAACGTTTGGGTTTCTCTTCATCCGTCATTCGCAGCTCGAAAAGCGACGTGACTCTCGATCGATCACGACCACGTCATGTGCGGCAGCGCGTCGAGAGCTAACTATTTTCTGGGACAGGTGAATCTGATCGACGAGTTCGACATCCTGCAGATCGTCGGCGAGGGATGGTTCGGCAAAATCCTGCTGACCGAGCATCGCAGTACACAGACCGAGATGGTGCTGAAGGCCCTGCCGAAGGCGTATACCGGCATCTCGGACTTCTTTCGGGAATTTCATTATGGGTTACATCTGTCGGCACATAGAAACATTATAACCACCTATGACGTGGCGTTCGAGACGGCCGGCTTCTACGTTTTCAGTCAAGAATACGCCCCGCTCGGTGAGATTTTTTTTTACGACGTTCGCTTGCACGTGCGCGACGACTTTTTGTGCACCTCACAAATCAGACGCCGTTCATTAAGTTTTTAGTTTCGAATTCTGAGTCCACTATGCAATCTATTTTCTTATCTGTATAAATTGGCGCAGGGTTTAATTCAAATAAGTTATAGCATTTTTGTTTCATTTAATCAAAATTATTTATGATCGTATAATAAAGGAAATTTATTTAATTATATTGCAAAAGAAATATATCGTAGATTAAAAAAAAATCAATTAAATCTATTTTTGAAGAAATAATATTTTTTGATTCCATTAAATCTGTAATATTATTTATATTGCTAAAAAGTACTCTAATTCACAATTTATCTATAAATATATTAATTAAAAGAATAAGTATAACAATTATATATATAATCGGATAAATATACATTTAGGGCAGAAGATAAATTATGGAGCTAATCGGAATTTAAACAAGACTTTGAGATATATTTCCTACCATGTGTTACTTAGCATCTATAATTAGTTATCTCACGGCTACTGTTCTCGTATCTATTCCGATCTCTTATCAATATCTAATCAACTTTATAGTCCTATTCTTACGTATATAAATTACATATAAAATCGTATCAGTTTTGCACTTATTGTTGATGCAATTTTACATACTTCTTTTATCGCGCAATGAAAAGACTAAACAATAGCTCTAAATATTTTCCAAGGTGCAATATCATTTATAAAACGATTGTCATTCCAAAGAACATGACATTCGCGTTGTCGTTGCACAAAAATACATTTCAGTTACCATGTCATCGATTTTCAGGCGATCTCACGTCGAACGTGACGGAGACAGGGTTGGGCGAGCTGCACGCGAAGAGGGTGGCCAGGCAGCTCGCCGCCGCGGTGCATCATATACACAGCCGTGAACTAGTGCATCGCGATATCAAACTCGATAATATACTCGTATTTCGTAGTGATTTTTCGCGTATCAAGCTGTGCGATTTCGGCGAGACTAGACGGGTTAACACCGTCGTACGAAGACATAACGAATGGTTGCCGTATTCGCCGCCTGAGGTATTGCAGATCGACACTGATGAGACGTACAAGTAATTATATACATATACTGTAATTGATCTTATATGTATTACTCATTTTTATCACGTGATATTTATGCACGCAGAAAATTGGAAGAAAGAAAGAAGATTAAGAGAAAGTAGGATAAAATTGAAGGCCCGGAAAGAAAAGGGGAAAGTAGGATAAAAATCAGGTCCATCTTGATCTCGATTTTCTTGAATTGAATGAAAAGTGTAACTCTTTAGGGATCGCATCGTGTTATGGATAAATTTTTATTTTCAAGAATAATATTACGATGTACTGTATTGTGTATTTGAATATGAATATATCAAGAGCATTTCTTATTAAATAGTATAATTTGCATTTTCTCTACATAAACATTTACATTCGACAATTGTACTATTATGCATCTACATGTACTTATTATTCAAGCTAGATATTAAATCAACTGCAGCCACGCCTGTTGTGTGCACTTGATAGTTTGTCACGTATTACATAGTACTACCTATTATACTGCTTTTTCAAATCATTGTTGCAATGCGTTCATACACACATAACAAAACTATTATTATCATTGATGTTGTTATTCATAACTTTATTTATCATGAGAGAGAAAGTGAGCACTCAATTTTATGCTACTTTCTTCTGACCTTTTCTGAAAAGTTTCGAAATTTTAATTTTTTAATGTTCCATATCCAAAATTTTGGTTAAATATAAAAACGCTATTGATGTATTGTGACGTATATGAATGATATTTCACCGAGAAAAATGTTCTGATTAAATCAACAAAAGGACCTAACAGAATGACATTTTGGAGAGATCGAACAGTATTTCTGATTATCATAACTTTCTCTATTTGCTCTCACCAAAATGTCATTCTTGTTAAGTTCTTTTGCTTTAATCAGAACATTTTTTTCCAGTGTTGAAATGTAGTTCGGACATTGTCGCTGAGGATATATGTTCTAACGATGACGGACGGATGACTTTCAGAGCTCGTACGTCGCACGATGTCTGGCAATTCGGCATTGTCCTATTTGTTTGCCTGACCGGATGCCTGCCATGGCAGAAAGCAGCGATGGACGATCCGCGCTACACCAGATATCAAAACTGGCACAACGCGACGCTTAACATCGCCAAGAAACCGAAATTATTTCAGCTGATCAGCTCACGGGCGCAGAGGTGAGTTTTCATTTGAGAATCTGAGAATGCGAAATTAAGCGCCGCATGCAGTCATGTTACGTCAATGTGCATCTTGAACATACGATATAGTTTATTATTCATTCACTTTTCAAGCGCTATCTCTTTTGATTGTTATAAAATTGTTAAGAGTTGTTGTTCGTGATAAACGGCGACTAGAAATTTATATTTTATAATAAGAATTTTAAGTAACTTTGAAATCAATAAGAGAATTGTGCTTAAATTTTACATAAAAATTCAAACGTAATATAAAACAACTCATAAAATTTTTATATTTTTTATAACGTTTTAAGTTGTGACACACATATATCTTTATATAACACATACAGCTTTATATTATATAGTGATGGGCGTATAGAGGATTTTTTCAGAAGGAGGATGGTTTATCAATTTTTTATTATCACATAAATAGCAATTGTTTGTGTTAACAAAGTTTCTTGATATTTTAGAGCTTAGAATTTAGAATATCTCTGTTTCGATCCTGATTTTGAATGGAAAAAAATAAAAAAAAGATTTTATAAATTATAATTTTTATTTTATTTCCTGAAAAAATAAACAAAATATAATGAGATAAAATATAAAAGAAAAATTTCGGGGAGAGTTGAACCCTTCAAATCCTTTTCCTCCTCTGGATATCCATAACAGTGATAAAGCGCGTAACTAAATAAATATTTTGGCATTTTATAAAGAATGTTCAAGAGGCTATTGGATCCGAAGATTGACAAGCGACCAGTCAGCGTGTTGGAAGTAAATAAATATTTAGAAGACAGATGGCTAGCGAAACTCGGGGTCGAAAAAGCGTTGAATGGTCAGTTGACATTGCATCGCGATAATATCGGCGATATGTCACGATATCTTAGCGACATTTCTTTTTATATCTGCAGGCGGCGCCGATGAGAGGGACGACCTATGTCCGTCTATGTACAGCTTTCACAGTTCCTTAGAGGAGAAGAATCAACTTCTCCACACACTTACGACGTACGGGATCGAGACAACGGTGGACCATTCGAAGAAGAAGGATCGTATCAGGGAATGGATACAAGCTAGCGCGATCGTCGAGGAAAACGAGGAGGACGAGTCTGATGTTTACGAGGACTCGGAGTTCTGTGAAGATGAAGACAAGGACAATGATGGGAACGGAAGCGAGGAGACAGAATCGATCTCCATGAGAGGCAGGCATTTTCCGGAAAGACGTCCAAGTGCCACGACGAACAATTCTAGAAAGAGAAGAGACAGTAGGATCGCAAAGAATCGCATTGCGTCGAAAAACAGAGTGCCTGTAAAGCCCATCGAAAGGAAAATACCTTTCGCTCCTCAAGTAGCTGAAGAGCGAGAAACGATCGCGCGCTTCGCCAGTTTCCCCAATGGTGATCCAAATCTCGCCGCCGTAAGGAACGGCGGTGATCAGACTCACGATCTTTCCGCAACCTCGGTGAATGTCCTCGCATCGCCGACAACGAATAATTTCTCCGCGAGCAATCTTCAATCGTCCGTGCCTAGTGCCAACGGCACTCGAAACATCAAAGATCAGGCGAGGATCAATGCTAACAACTCTCGAGATGAATCGCCGCTTTCCGCGCAGTTAATCGCTGCTGTCCCCATCAAACAATCGCCGCCTAAAACTACAGGTATCCCGGATAGTGCTGGTAGAGTTGTACCGATGAGCCCGCAAATCCCGGCCAGAAAAAATCGCGCTCATACAGCGCCGTTTTCAGAGACGCGTTCGGCTGAGGCTCAGATCGATTTGGCGAGAAAGACGCAATCCGTGACAGTTTTACGGACATCGGAAACGGAGGATTCGTTATCAGCACGTGCATCAACAAAGATGTCCGTCTCTTCACATCCGATGACAACTCGAGTGGATAATCCTTCCGTTGCTATATTATCAACTTCGCGAGCGGCAAGATCAATCGCTCCACCGGTTGCGCGAACTGATAAAGCATCTCTAGCCGAGCCCCAGCCTCCTAATAGCGCTCTCCCTGGCCGAATCGAAGGCTCGCCTCCAATCGTGACGCAAATCACAATGTCGGCCTCTTCTCACTTGGCAATGCAGAGTTTCAACGCGCTGCAAGGTATCGCGAGCGCATCCTCGACCGCTTCGTCATCGAACATGGGCAAACCCAATCAACGGACCGAAGAACTGAACGTGGCTTACGGAAAAGATGCGTATCAACACTATGGCATCGCCCAGGGAATCATACTACCGATGAAAATAAACGTCATTAGGCAAGATTCTACTGGCAGCGGGAGTCGATCCGTGAGCAACTGAGAGAAGAATGTACCAAATTTTTCTTGAGGTCGACAAAAATTAAATATTCGCGCAAGTCATGCTAGTCACAGAACCAATTGATTACTGTGTATAGCAGGTCTGTTCAAAACTTAACTTACAGGCTAAAAAAGGCTAGAGCACAGATGTATAAAGCATAAGAGAATTATCAATCGATCAGAGTCTTTCATTTACATGAAATGAAATGGAGAATTAATTGAGCTCTAATGCTTTCTACAATAAGCCATTAGGAATAGGTTAGAAGGAGCAGGAGCGAGTTGTAAGCAAATCAGTTGTATGTCATAAAGCAATAAGAAGTCAGTGACTGCGTGAAGATGGCCAAATTCCATTTCTTATGATTTAAAACTTAGATTATGTTATAACTGACCAATCATATAGAATATTGTTATTTTCTCTGAGAACTACCATCCTTGTGATTGACTGAAATATTGTGATATAATGATTTAATATGATTTATGCTGGATGTAAATTTTCTAAGATTTATGACTTATAATTCTGACTTGCCATTATGATATAATTAACGCCACTAACGGTTTGTTGTAGAAAGTTCATTTTGTTTTAAACTTATCTTAAAGTTGACGCTTTAGATTGATTGCCGCAACAAGCTTGTAATCGATTTGTGAGTATGTATATAGAACCAGGGTTGCGTCAGCTCAGATATACAATAGATGTAGCTTCGTAAGAAATTGACAAATTATAGTCGATTATTCTCCTCACATTAGACTGTAATTGGTTAATTTCTTATGGTTTAAGACTTGCTATACTTATTGTAGATCTGAGCTTATGTAAAGGTCTATGCTCAGGCCTGAAACGTTCTTATTTCTCTATTTCGTTGAAGGTAACAGGTAGAAAGCAAAAAACAATACTCATTAGAACAGTCAGGCTCACTGGGCAAAAATCTAGCGTCTATTCTTTTTGTTTTCTTTTTCTCGTTCAACGAGAGACGATGCAGAGAGATATAATAGCATTAATTCGCGAGAAGAACAGATCTGATTTATATACTTGAAGATACATATTTGATTGGAATCATTTATGTGATACTTTACCTGATTCAAGGCAAATTAAAAGAAAGTACTCATGAAGGTATTTGAAGGAGAAAACTCTCATATTTGCCGTTTGTGCAATATTTTTCATAATATATATAATAATTGATATTGTTGATATCGCTTCACAATCAAAAGATCGAGCGTTCCTTCAGAAAGTATATGTTGATATAAGACATCACGATGTTCGATGTATAGGAAGTAAAGCTAGCGCGAAAGTAACATTATGATAGAACGCTGTATGGATGGAGCACATTACGTATATTATACTTCATTAGTTTCAAGAGACACTTATATTGCCACGTGTCACTCGCTTCACCAAGTCTAACGGGATAAAATTAGCACGGCGTCTCGAAAGAGAATTGCACCGTGCAAGAATGTTCGAGGCCATTAGCGTCCCATCGTGGGAAACAGCGAAATTTTTATTGTCCAAACGTGACGCGCGTCTACGCGCTTTTCGTTAACATCTCCACTTTTTAATTACAAATTTTTATTGGTACAATTTATTATTTCTTTGAATGCAGCGTGCAGAGAAAAATGTAGTCGCGAAATGTGAATTAATTAGATATTTATACATGCTTTGTGATATTAGAGATCATGACTAGAACATGAAACATCCCAGTAATGCAACAGCTGCAATATTGCTGAAATGTCCCATGCTATCATAGATCTATTATTTGGCTGTATGTAAATATAATCAATTTTGAGGGATACGAAATGCAAGAAAATGTAAAATTTATATTACATAATTTGTATATTAATATTTTAAAGACACATTACCTTTTGAGAGAGGTAATATTATTCTAATATGATACTTTATTTTCCTTATAAAAGGTTAATATGCTTAATATGTGATATTAACCGCTCTATAATTGTGATTGTAAATTTATTTTAAAGTCATAATTCACACAATCAATTATGGCTTGTGCAGAATATATAATTGGTACTATCTTTTGTTCACGATTATTTTAAAGTTGCAAGAGCGGTCGCGATAGCCAATCAGAAGTGTCAATAGTCGATGTTATGACCGTTTGTGTGATTTCGAAATGAGTTTACGACTGCATTGTAGACTACGCTGATAAATTACTTCAATTTTGCTCGACACTGTTTGATTTGCGGATACTGTTAAAAAATAACAGAAATAAACGTAACATTTTTGCAGAAACGCGACATTTGGTTAAATCGCATATATGATACTATTTCAGACACACGCTTTCACTACCAGTACACAAATTGAATGAACGAATTGCCCATGCCAGTTATGTCATATAGTTTATTTTTATAGAAATATATTACTTTCCACATCATTTTTGAAAGAAGACATCTAATAAACACAAGAATGCGATAAATTTAACATATAAATATTTCACATATTAAAAATATTTCACACAAAACCTTTTATTACGATATTATGATACTACGATGATACTACGATGACACGCGACTATTTTTGTAACTTTTTAAAATAAATTTGCGACTGCCTTATTGCAGATTAATGATAAACCATTGCAATTTTGCTCGACGTGATTTGCTGCGGGCATTGTTTGAAAATAACAGAAATAAACGTAACGTTTTTGCAGAGATGTGCGATGTTTAGTTA
>Ga0157363_1003077_pt1 | contig 14959 bp, 16 predicted proteins | sample AttsexASBM1_FD_111477 | JGI IMG/M metagenome (GOLD analysis project Ga0157363, IMG submission 111477) | Fungus gardens microbial communities from leaf cutter ant in Ribeirão Preto, State of São Paulo, Brazil - Atta sexdens ASBM1 | ecosystem: Host-associated > Fungi > Mycelium > Unclassified ...
CGATTAACGCAGAGTTGTAATATTTATAGCAATTTGCTGTGATAGGAATGTTCTGGGCGGTGCGCTAAATACGCTGTTCCTCACAGGCTTGTCAAGGTGCGAATATGAATAATTGCCAACCTTGACTGCTTCTGCTATTTATAGCGGCCTGTTTTTTCCCTGATGGGAATCGATATACCCCTTAATAATTCGCGTTGCAGGCAGTCGGTGGTCAATTTAGCCAATGCACATGCAACCTGAAGTATGACGGGAAGGGCGTGTTATCCAGGAGAAACAACATGCAAGAAGGGCAAAACCGTAAAACATCGTCCCTGAGTATCCTCGCCATCGCTGGTGTGGAGCCGTATCAGGTGAAACCGGGCGAAGAGTATATGAACGACGCCCAACTGAGCCATTTCCGCAAGATTCTGGAAGCCTGGCGCAACCAACTTCGGGATGAAGTAGACCGCACTGTGTCGCATATGCAGGACGAAGCTGCGAACTTCCCGGATCCGGTAGACCGTGCCGCACAGGAAGAAGAGTTCAGCCTGGAATTACGTAACCGCGATCGTGAGCGTAAACTGATCAAAAAGATCGAAAAAACGCTGAAGAAAGTGGATGACGACGATTTCGGCTACTGTGATTCTTGTGGTGTAGAAATTGGTATTCGTCGCCTTGAAGCGCGTCCGACCGCCGATCTCTGCATCGACTGCAAAACGCTGGCTGAAATCCGCGAGAAGCAGATGGCAGGCTAATGGCCGTGAGCAGAATGTCGCCGCACTGCCGGGAAAACCACTGTTTTCCCGACGTGCGGTGCACCTCAAAATGAACTCTTCAACCTCTTCCTGCGTCGGGCGTTTCGCTCCCTCTCCTTCTGGTGATCTGCATTTTGGTTCGCTGATAGCCGCCTTAGGCAGCTACCTGAGCGCGCGTGCGCAACAAGGCCGCTGGCTGGTGCGTATTGAAGATATCGATCCGCCGCGAGAAGTGGCTGGCGCAGCGACACGCATCCTGAAACAGCTGGAGCATTATGGCCTGCAGTGGGATGGCGACGTGTTGTGGCAGTCGCAGCGTCATGATGCCTACCGGGAAGCGCTGAGCTGGCTGCAACAGCACCGTCAAAGCTACTTTTGTACCTGCACGCGCAGCCGTATTCAGCAGCTTGGGGGGTTCTACGACGGTCACTGTCGGGAATTACATCTCCCTTCAGACAACGCCGCGCTGCGCCTGCGTCAGCATGCGCCGGTTTATGGCTTTTACGATCGCCTGCGCGGTCATTTAGCGGCCGAGCGCTCGCTGGCAGAAGAAGATTTTATTATCCATCGCCGGGATGGTTTGTTTGCTTACAACCTGGCGGTGGTAGTAGATGACCATTTTCAGGGTGTGACGGAAATCGTACGCGGGGCAGATTTGATTGAACCCACGGTGCGTCAAATCGCGCTCTACCAGCAGTTCGGCTGGCCGGTGCCTGCGTATCTGCACCTGCCGCTGGCCATCAATGACGATGGCAATAAGCTCTCTAAACAGAATCATGCGCCCGCTCTACCTGATGGGGATGCGCGCCCATTGCTGATATGCGCGTTGCACTTGCTGGGGCAATCGGTTTTGGAGAGTTGGCAAGATGCCACAGTGGAGCAACTGCTCGATAACGCGGTGGCACAGTGGAGTATCCAACTGATCCCACAACAGAACGCGCGAATCACGGATGAGACGACATCGCCATTCCTAAATGGTTCGCAACAGGCTATGATTAGCCGCTGATTTATTAACACCCTTTTATCACTGTCGAGGTGTCCCATTTTTACCCGAGTCGCAAATTTTTGCCGGAGAGTCCTCAAGCGTGACGAGGAGGCGCCTGAAGAGGTGGAAACTGAAAGTCTGATGACCGTCATTCCCCGTGAAAGCCATAACATCTCACGCAAAGATATCAGCGAAAACGCCCTTAAAGTGCTGTATCGCCTGAATAAAGCCGGTTTCGAAGCTTACCTGGTAGGCGGCGGCGTGCGCGATTTGCTGCTGGGTAAGAAGCCAAAAGACTTTGATATCACCACCAACGCCACGCCTGAGCAGATGCGCAAATTGTTCCGCAACTGCCGTCTCGTCGGTCGTCGTTTCCGTCTGGCACATGTGATGTTCGGTCCTGAAGTGATCGAAGTCGCGACTTTCCGTGGTCATCACCAGGAAGAAGCTGAAGACGATCGCAACAACTCCCAGCGCGGCCAGAACGGCATGCTGCTGCGTGATAACATTTTTGGCAGCATCGAAGATGATGCCCAGCGCCGCGATCTCACCATCAACAGCCTGTATTACAGCGTGGCGGATTTCTCCGTACGTGATTACGTGGGTGGGTTGCAGGATCTGGAAGACGGCGTGATCCGTTTGATTGGCGATCCGGAAACACGTTATCGCGAAGATCCGGTACGGATGCTGCGCGTGGTGCGTTTTGCCGCCAAGCTGGAGATGCGCATTGCCGCGGAAACTGCCGAGCCGATTCCGCGCCTGGCCACGCTGCTGAATGACATTCCGCCTGCGCGTCTGTTTGAAGAATCCCTTAAATTGCTGCAAGCCGGTTACGGATTCCGTACCTATCAGATGATGCGTGAGTACCATCTGTTCCAGCCGCTGTTCCCTACCCTGACGCGTGGCTTCACCGCCGAAAGCGACAGTTTGATGGAGAAAATGCTGGCTCAGGTGCTGAAGAACACCGACAACCGCATTCAGAACGATATGCGCGTCAATCCGGCCTTCCTGTTTGCCGCGATGTTCTGGTATCCGCAGCTGGAATCGGCCCAACGCATTGCGCAGGAAAGCGGACTGACCTATTACGACGCCTTTGCGCTGTCGATGAACGAAACGCTGGATGAAGCCTGCCGTGCGCTGGCGATTCCTAAGCGTATCACCACCCTGATTCGCGATATCTGGCAGCTGCAGTTGCGCATGTCACGTCGTCATGGCAAACGCGCATGGAAGCTGATGGAGCATCCTAAATTCCGTGCCGCTTATGATCTGCTGGCGCTGCGAGCCGATGTGGAAAACAACCGTGAACTGCAAAGCCTGACCCATTGGTGGGGCGAGTTCCAGGCTGCGGCGCCGGTCGAGCAGAAAACCATGATGAACACGCTGGGCGATGATCCGGTTGCACCGCGTCGCAAACCGCGTCGTCCGCGCCGTCGTCCAACCGGCCCGCGCCGCGATACCAATAGCGCATCATGATTCGTGTTTACCTCGCCTTAGGCAGTAATCTGGCCGACCCGCTGCATCAGGTTGATGCAGCGCTGGCCGCGATTGATGCGATCCCGCACACCTCGCGCGTCGCCACCTCTTCACTGTACCGCACGCCACCGTACGGCCCGCCAGACCAGCCTGATTACCTGAATGCGGTGGTCGCGCTGGACACCACGCTGGAAGCTGAAGCGCTGCTCGATCATACGCAACGTATCGAGCTGGAGCATGGGCGTGTGCGCAAAGCGGAGCGCTGGGGACCGCGCACCCTCGATATCGACATCATGCTGTTTGATCAGCAGACGATTCACACTCCACGTCTCACCGTGCCACACTACGACATGCACAACCGTGCGTTTATGCTGGTACCGCTGCTGGAAATCGCGCCAGGCCTGCGCTTGCCCAACGGTCAGCCACTGACCGGCATCCTCGCCACGCTGGATCGCAGCACCATCCGCTTGTGGTCTGAGTAAGCGGCAATAATCGCACTACGGTCGTATCGCCTTTTCAATCAATCCAGTACACTGCGCGCATCAGAAAACTCTGGAGTGTGCGATGAAACCGACAACCATCTCCCATTTACGCCAGCTCAAAGCCAGTGGCCGCAAATTTGCCACCCTGACGGCCTACGACTTTAGCTTTGCCCGCCTGTTTGCCGATGAAGGCATTCAGGTGATGCTGATTGGCGACTCCCTTGGCATGACCGTGCAAGGTCATGAATCCACATTACCTGTCACCGTGGCGGATATCGCTTATCACACCGCGGCCGTGCGCCGAGGCGCGCCGAATGCGTTGGTGATGGCCGACCTGCCGTTTATGAGTTACGCCACACCGCAGCAAACCTTCGATAACGCCGCTCAACTGATGCGTGCCGGTGCCAATATGGTGAAGCTGGAAGGCGGTGAATGGCTGGCAGACACCGTGCGTATGCTTACCGAGCGCGCCGTGCCGGTCTGTGGTCATCTAGGCCTGACGCCACAGTCAGTGAACATCTTTGGTGGCTACAAGGTGCAGGGCCGTGATGAAGCGGGCGCGGAGCGTTTGCTGGCCGATGCACTGGCGCTGGAAGCCGCCGGAGCACAATTGATGGTGCTGGAGTGTGTGCCGGTGTCGCTGGCAGAGCGCATCACTAAAGCGTTAAACATTCCGGTGATTGGCATTGGTGCGGGTAACGTCACCGATGGACAGATTCTGGTGATGCACGATGCCTTTGGCATTACCGGCGGTCATATTCCTAAATTTGCCAAAAATTTCCTCGCGGAAACCGGCGACATTCGCGCGGCAATTCGCCAGTATATTGCCGACGTTGAGGCGGGCATCTACCCTGCCGCCGAACACAGTTTCCAGTAAATCAGGAGAGTTGCAGTGCTGATTATTGAATCGCTGCCGATGCTGCGACGAGAAATTCGTCGCTGGCGGCAGGAAGGCAAATGTATCGCGCTGGTGCCCACCATGGGCAACCTGCATGACGGCCACCTGACGTTGGTGGATGAAGCGCGCGAGCGGGCCGATATCGTGGTGGTCTCGATCTTCGTCAACCCGATGCAGTTTGAACGCGCCGATGACCTGGCGCGTTATCCCCGTACCTTGCAGGACGATTGCGAGAAGCTCAATCGTCATAGTGTCGATTTGGTGTTTGCCCCTGCGCCAGCGGATGTGTATCCCAAAGGGCTGGATAGCCAGACCTTCGTTGAAGTTCCGGGGTTATCGTCTCTGCTGGAAGGTGCCAGTCGTCCCGGTCACTTCAGCGGTGTGTCCACTATTGTGAGCAAACTGTTTAATCTGGTGCAGCCCGATATTGCCTGTTTTGGTGAGAAAGATTTCCAGCAGTTAGCCATTATTCGCAAGATGGTGGCCGACATGGGCTTCGATATCGAGATTGTCGGCGTGCCAACCGTACGCGCGCAAGATGGTTTGGCGTTGAGCTCACGTAACGGCTATCTCACCAGCGAAGAGCGCGCGATCGCTGCGGGTCTGAGCCAGGTGATGAACAGCATGGCCGAGCGTCTGAACAACGGCGAACGCCATGTTGAAGAGATTATCGAAACGGCCGAGGTCGCATTGCGTGAGAAAGGCTTCCGCCCTGATGGTCTGGCTATTTGCGATGCCGACAATTTGCAGCCGCTGACGGTGGATAGCCAGCGCGCCGTGATTCTGATGGCCGCCTGGTTGGGCAATGCGCGCCTGATCGATAATCAGCAAGTGGATCTGACGGAGTAACCTCCGTCGTTTAATCGCAGCTTAATAAGGTTATCCCGTTATGATTCGTACCGTACTTCAGGGCAAACTGCACCGCGTGAAAGTCACGCAGGCAGATTTGCACTACGAAGGTTCCTGCGCCATCGACCAGGATTTTCTTGATGCATCCGGCATTCTGCAATACGAAGCCATCGACATTTATAACGTCACCAACGGTCAGCGTTTCTCCACCTACGCGATTGCCGCTGAGCGTGGCTCGAAGATCATCTCCGTTAACGGTGCCGCCGCCCGTTGTGCCTGCGAAGGTGACATCATGATCATCTGCTCTTATGTGCAGGTGGAAGATGAAGTCGCCCGTAGCTGGCAGCCCAAAGTCGCTTATTTCGAAGGCGACAACGAGATGAAACGCATCGCTAAAGCGTTGCCGGTTCAGGTGGCTTGATACAACGAGGGCGGCCATTCGGCCGCCCTCGTAAAACTTAAGTCCGCAATCCGCGACCGCGCTGAATCAACGCATACACCAGTACGTAAAACACCACGATAAAGGCAATCAGCACTGACAGGGTAAACACCAGCGGCACATCATTGATGCCGAGGAAACCGTAGCGGAATCCACTGATCATATATACCACCGGGTTCAGTTTCGACACCGCCTGCCAGAACGGCGGCAGCAGCGTCAGCGAATAGAACACCCCCCCCAAATAGGTTAACGGTGTCAGCACGAAGGTGGGGATCAAGCTGATATCGTCAAAGGTACGCGCAAACACCGCATTCAGCAGGCCAGCCAGCGAGAACAGAATCGCAGTCAGCAGCAGCGTCAGGGCCACCATTGACCACGAGTGCACGTGGAACGGCACAAAGAACAGCGAAATAGCCGTCACCAGAATACCAACGCACACGCCACGCGCCACGCCGCCGCCAACATAACCAGCGATGATAATGTGCGTGGGCACCGGCGCCACCAGCAGCTCTTCAATATTGCGCTGGAATTTGGCGCTGAAGAATGAAGAGGCCACGTTGGCGTAAGCGTTGGTAATCACCGCCATCATGATCAGACCCGGCACGATGAACTGCATATAGCTGAAGCCATGCATATCGCCGATGCGTGAACCAATCAGGTTACCGAAGATGATGAAATAGAGCGTCATGGTGATCACCGGTGGCACCAGCGTCTGAATCCAGATGCGGGCAAAACGGTTGATCTCCTTGGCCCAGATACTCTTGAGCGCCACCCAGTATAAATGTGTCATGCTTTCACTCCTTTACCCTGGGTCAGGCTGACGAACAGCTCTTCAAGGCGGTTCGCTTTGTTACGCATACTCAGCACCTGCACGCCCTGCGCACTCAGCTGGCTGAACACGCTGTTGAGCCCCTGCTCACGCATCACTTCCACTTCCAGCGTAGAGGTATCCACCAGGCGATACTGGAAGCCTTCCAGCTGCGGCAGCGGACTACGCGGCGCCAGATCGAGGATGAAGGTTTCCGATTGCAGCTTTGACAGCAGGCCTTTCATCGAGGTGTTTTCCACCAGCTCACCGCTTTGAATAATGCCGATATTGCGGCACAGCATTTCTGCTTCTTCCAGGTAGTGCGTGGTGAGAATAATGGTGGTTCCTTTGATGTTGAGATCTTTCAGGAAGGTCCACATTGAACGACGCAGTTCGATATCGACGCCTGCAGTCGGTTCATCCAGAATCAGCAGTTTTGGCTCGTGCATCAGCGCACGTGCGATCATCAAACGGCGTTTCATCCCGCCCGACAGCATGCGTGCACGCTCGTTGCGTTTGCCCCACAGATCGAGTTGGTTAAGGTATTTTTCCGCGCGCTTGTTAGCTTCAGAACGCTCCACGCCGTAGTAACCCGCCTGATTCACCACAATCTGCATCACGGTTTCAAACGGGTTAAAGTTGAACTCCTGCGGAACCAGACCCAGCTGGCGTTTCGCATTGACCACGTCTTTTTCCAGGTCATAGCCAAACACCCGCACGCTGCCGCCGGATTTATTCACCAGCGAACTGATGATGCCGATAGTGGTCGATTTACCCGCGCCGTTTGGCCCGAGCAGTGCGTAAAAATCGCCTGCCTCAACGTTGAGATCAAGCTTCTTCAGCGCCTGAACGCCGCCGGGATAGGTTTTGGTGAGCCCGGAAAGTTCCAGTGCATAAGTCATTGCGAATCCATACCCTGTTGTAGTGACATCAAAGCCCTATGAAATGATAGTGCGCTCACGCCGAGCATGCGGGGTTATTCAGAGATAACGAGTGAAAAATCAAAGATGAAGCGCTGAGCGATAACCCGCGACACTTTACCACTCTGCATGCGGTAGGGGAACGCAAGCGCAGCCCGTCAGTCATTGACTCGCGGGCTGCGCATCTTATCGCAGGCTGGCGGGATTAGCCTTGGAAGATTGTGCGGTTATTCACCGGTCGGGATAACTTTGCCAATATACGGCAGATGACGATAGCGCTGCGCGTAGTCGATACCAAAGCCGACCACGAACTCGTCAGGAATGGTGAAACCAACGTATTCCACGGTCACTTCCACTTCGCGACGCTCTGGTTTATCCAGCAGCGTGCAGATGGCCAGTGACTTTGGCTCGCGCAGGCGCAGGATCTCGCGCACTTTGCTCAGCGTGTTGCCAGAATCGATGATGTCTTCCACGATCAGCACGTCTTTGCCGCGAATGTCCTCATCCAGATCTTTCAGGATTTTCACGTCGCGGGTCGATGACATGCCACTGCCGTAGCTGGAGGCGGTCATAAAGTCGACTTCATGCGGGACATCGATGGCACGACAGAGATCGGCCATAAACATAAAGGAGCCACGCAGCAGACCCACCAACACCATTTCGCTGCCGCTGCTACGGTAGTGTTCGCTAATCTGCTTGCCCAGTTCGGCAATACGGGTTGCAATCTCCTGCTCAGAGATCATCACGTCGACGGTGTGTTTCATTGCATTCGCCTGGTTAAGGTTTTCAGAAAGCCACGAAGTTTATCATAGTCGAACCAACCTCTAACGCCGCGCACAGAACGCAAACGATACCGTGGCAAAATTTATTGCGCTGGCCTTAACTACAGAAAACCCACCCGCACTCTCACCGGTATTCTCTGGAGATCCTATGGCCGCTTCATCCAGTAAAAAAACACAGATTGGCACCCACGATCTGCATCCGGAAACGCAGATGCTTAATTACGGTTACGATCCGCGGCTATCGGAGGGCGCAGTCAAACCTCCTGTATTCCTGACTTCGACCTTTGTGTTCAACAGCGCCGAAGAGGGACAGGACTTTTTTGATTTCGTTGCCGGACGTAAGCAGCCGCCGGAGGGCAAGAGCGGTGGGCTGGTATACTCACGCTTTAACCATCCCAACAGCGAGATTGTGGAAGATCGGCTGGCCATCTATGAACAGGCAGAAAGTGCCGCGCTGTTCTCCTCCGGAATGTCGGCCATTGCCACCACGCTGCTGGCGTTTGCGCGGCCGGGTGAAGTGATTTTGCATTCTCAGCCGCTGTACGGCGGCACTGAAACGTTGCTAAGCAAAACGCTACACGATTTAGAGATTAAAGCCGTCGGCTTCAGCGATGGCACCGATGAAGACAAAGTGTATGAAGCAGCCAAACTGGCGTGGCAGCGCGGTCGTGTGGCGCTGATTCTGATTGAGACGCCGGCCAACCCGACCAACAGCCTGGTGGATATTCAGCTGATGAAGCAGGTAGCAGATGTCATCACCCAGCAGCAAGGTTCGCGCCCGATTCTCGCCTGCGATAACACCTTGCTCGGCCCGCTGTTTCAACGTCCTTTGCAGCACGGTGCCGACTTGTCGCTCTACTCGCTCACCAAATATGTCGGCGGCCATTCGGATCTGATTGCCGGTGCGGTACTGGGCAGCAAAGCGCTGGTGAGCAAGGTGCGATCGCTGCGCAGCGCCATCGGCACCCAACTTGATCCGCACTCCAGCTGGATGATTGGACGATCGCTGGAAACGCTGTCGTTGAGGATGGAGAAAGCCGCCAGCAATGCAGACAAAGTCGCCGCGTTTTTGCGTGATAATCCGCAGGTAGAAAAATTGCACTGGCTGCCCTATCTCGATGCGGACACCTCTGCGGGTGAAACCTTCCAGCGACAATGCAGCGGCGCAGGTTCCACGTTCTCTTTTGATATCAAAGGTGGCCAGCCGGCAGCGTTTCGTTTTCTCAATGCCCTTGCGTTGTTTAAATTGGCCGTGAGCCTGGGCGGTACCGAATCACTCGCCAGCCATCCGGGCAGCACCACCCATTCCGGCGTACCGCAGGAAGTACGCCAGCGTATTGGCATTACCGATGCCACGGTACGTTTGTCGATTGGTATCGAACATGCTGATGATTTGATTGAGGATATCCGGCTGGCACTGGAAGCGGCTCAGGCCTAATCACTTGCCTGGCACGCTCAGTGCGTGAAGGGCGGCGTTGACCAGGCATCGAGCAGCTGGATAAGGCTGCCCGATGTCCACGCTCGTGTGCTGCCGTAAACCAGGCCACTTGTGCCCTGCCCCTGTAACAGGAAATCAGGCCATTAGCGCCCTGATACTGCTGAGCAGTAAAAGTCCCGCTTATGCCCTGGTATTGCTATACAACCCGCAGCGAAGACGTTTAGGCTTCGCTGCGGTGTGGCAGTCACTTAGCCGACGGTGAAGCCCAGCATCATGCCGGTATCTTCATGCTCCAGCAGATGGCAATGCGCCATGTAGGCGTTATCGGCATTGGCAACGTAGTTAAAGCGCACCAGCACCTCACTGCGCCAGCCGTTGACGCTGACCATGTCTTTCCAGCCTGCACGATGCGGCGCTGGCGGCTTGCCGTTTTCTGACAGGATGCGGAACTGGGTGCCATGAATGTGGAACGGATGCAGCATGGCATCGCCCTCACCGGAAATGGTCCATTTTTCCACTTTGCCGAGTTCGGCGTTAAACATCGGCTTGGTCATGTTAAACGCCTGACCGTTGATTTTATTGCCGTTGTGGAAATCGTAAGCCGCTGTTTTTGCGTGATCCATCGGCATACTGCCATGGTCCATCTTCATGGCACCGCCGCTCATGTCCATGTTGCCATGATCCATCTGCATCGCCCCGCCCTTCGAGTCCATGCTGCCGTGATCCATTTTCATCCCGGCCATGGCTTGATGACCGTAACGATCCATCAGCGCCTGCATGCCTTGTTGATCCAGTTGCGGATCCATCATCAGTTGTAGCCAGCGGCTTTGCACGCCTTCCACTGATGGCAGCGGCGGCAGATCCACCAGCTTATCCGGCATAGAACCACTTGCCATCACGCGCAGTGGCAGAATTTGCACCAGCGGCAAGGGTTGATCAAAGGGTGCCAGCGTCATGCCCATCTGCGTCACTGGCAGCGTCACCATGTCGAAGGTTTTGCCGTCTGAAGTATCAATCATCACTTCGAAACGCTCGCCGGGCAGCAGCGGCAGGCTATCCACTTTTACCGGCTCGGCCAGCAAACCGCCATCGCTGGCAATCACGTACATTGGGCGCTTATCACTGGTGGCGATATCCAGCGAACGGGCATTGCAGCCGTTCAACAGACGCAAGCGCAGCCAGCCGCGTGGCACCGCTTGCTGCGGATACTGCACGCCGTTGGTTAACATCATGTCACCAAACCAGCCCACCGCCGCGCGCATGATGTCGAGTTGGTAATCGATTTTTGCGCCGTCTTTGGTCAGCTGTTTATCCTGGAAAATCAGCGGCACGTCATCTTCGCCCCACTGCATCGGCAGACGCAATTTACCGGAATCTTCGTCCTCTAACAGCACCAGTCCCGCCAGCCCCTGCGCCACCTGATAGCCGGTTTTGCCATGCTGATGCGGATGGAACCAACAGGTGGCAGCCGGTTGATCGGGCGTAAAGGTCACCTGACGTGAGGCACCGGGCGCAATCAGTGCTTGCGGTCCACCATCAACATCGCCAGGAATTTCCAGACCGTGCCAGTGCAATGTCGTTGCTTCCGCCAGCCGATTATGAATATTCACCGTAACGGCTTTCTCGCGCGGCAACCGCAGCGCCGGGCCGAGCAGACTGCCGTTATAGCCCCACGTCGGGACGGATTTGCCGTTCCATTGGCTGGTGCCACTCATTGCGGTGAGCGTGTACGCTCCGCGTGCATCGGGCTGCAAAATAGAGGGGATCGGTAACAGCGGGCGCGTCGCCGCCATTAACGAACGGCTCCACAAAGGCAGCGCACCTGCCGCGCTGAGTGCGGCGGTCAACTTTAGAAAATGACGACGTTGCATATTCTTATCCTTGTCTTGAATAAGGGCACAGCGTAAACCTTTACCCTGCGGGAGGGTCAAGCCCCTTAACAGAATGCGCCGATAAAAACCGTGGGAATGCCCCATTTGGGCAAATTTAGCGGAATCCCTGCAATAACTGTGCTAACGTCAATAAATTGTCCCTTGTTGAGAATGATTATGACGAAAAGCATCAAGATCCTGCTGCTGGCGGGACTCCTTGGCTTCTCCTCCACCAGTTTTGCCCTGAGCGAATCCGAAGCAGAAGATCTGGCCGATCTGACCGCGGTGTTTGTTTACCTGAAGAACGATTGTGGCTATCAGGATCTGCCCGATGCGCAAATTCGCAAAGCGCTGGTGTTTTTTGCCCAGCAGAACCGCTGGGATCTGAGCAATTACAGCAACTACAACATGAAGTCGCTCGGCGAAGAGAGTTACAAAGATTTGAGCGGTATCGCCATTACCAATGACAAGAAGTGTAAGTCGCTGGCGCGTGACTCGCTGAGTCTGCTCGCTTACGTCAAATAGCCCGCCATCCCGCTCTGCTGCTGAAGATTTGACCGTGCAACCACGGTCATATTTCGCTATGCTTTTTCCCCTAATTTCATGGCGATGACATTCGAGGAGAGCCCCATCATGGCCCAGAATGAAATGTGGTATGAGACGCTTCATGCCGGATTTGGACAGTATTTCACGGTAGATAAATTGCTATATCGCGACAAAACGGCGCATCAGGATCTGGTGATCTTTGAAAATGCCGCCTTTGGTCGTGTCATGGCGCTGGACGGTGTGGTGCAAACCACCGAGCGCGATGAGTTCATCTACCACGAAATGATGACCCACGTGCCAATCCTGGCGCACGGCAAGGCGAAGCGCGTGCTGATCATTGGCGGTGGCGATGGCGCCATGCTGCGCGAGGTCTCACGTCACCAAACGATTGAACAGATCACCATGGTTGAGATCGATGCCGGCGTGGTAAGTTTTTGCAAGACGTATCTGCCCAATCACAGCGCCGGTGCCTACGACGATCCACGGCTGAATCTGGTGATTGATGATGGTGTGAATTTCGTCACCCAGACGCAAGAGAAGTTCGACGTCATTATTTCCGATTGCACCGATCCCATCGGTCCCGGTGAAAGTCTGTTTACCTCTGAATTCTATGCCGGCTGTAAGCAGGCGCTAAATCCCGGCGGAATCTTTGTGGCACAGAACGGCGTCTGTTTCCTGCAGCAGGACGAAGCGATCAACAGCCATCGTAAACTTGGCCATTACTTCTCCGACGTCAGCTTTTATCAGGCGGCGATCCCCACCTATTACGGTGGCATTATGACGTTTGCCTGGGCAAGCGACAACGAGACGCTACGCCAGTGGGATGCAGTCACCCTGCAATCACGCTTTGACGACGCGGGCCTACGCTGCCGCTACTACAATCCCGCGATTCATGTCGGTAGCTTTGCCTTACCGCAATATCTGCTGAATGCCTTGTCGTGTGAGGAGTGACGAAATTGCAAAAGCTGAAACTACACGGCTTCAATAATCTGACGAAGAGCCTGAGTTTTTGTATTTACGATATTTGCTACGCCAACAGCGAAGCGGAGCGTGATGGCTACATCGCCTATATTGATGAGCAGTATAATGCGAATCGCCTCACCGAAATCCTGACGGAGACCTGCTCAATCATTGGTGCCAACGTGCTGAACATCGCGCGACAGGATTATGAACCGCAGGGTGCCAGCGTTACCATTCTGGTCAGCGAAGAGCCGATCAATCCGCAGGATATCGATAAATCTGAGCATCCGGGTCCGCTGCCCAATTCGGTGGTGGCGCATCTGGATAAGAGCCATATTTGCGTGCACACCTATCCAGAAAGCCATCCTGAGGGGGGATTGTGCACCTTCCGCGCTGATATCGAAGTCTCCACCTGTGGGGTGATTTCGCCGCTTAAGGCACTGAATTACCTGATTCACCAACTGGAATCTGACATCGTTACCATTGATTATCGCGTGCGTGGTTTTACCCGCGATGTGAATGGCTTAAAGCACTTTATCGATCACGAGATCAATTCGATTCAGAACTTTATGTCCGAGGATATGAAGGCGATGTACGACATGGTGGATGTGAACGTCTATCAGGAAAATATCTTTCACACCAAGATGTTACTGAAGGAATTTGACCTGAAATACTACCTGTTCAATACCAGGCCTGAAGAACTCAACCCGCAGGAGCACAAGCGCATCACCAATCTGCTGTGGAAAGAGATGCGTGAAATCTACTACGGCCGCAATATTCCGGCGACGGGATTGAAGCTATCGTAGTGGGCTGCGATTAACGGGTGCGCATCAATGGGCACCTACGCAAGCAAGTGTCGGTGCAGGGCTAGCATTGGGTTAACCCTGCTGCTGAAGGGTCGCCTTTGATGGCGACCTTGTTACATCAGGCTGTCAGCTGCAAACCAATGCCACGCTCACGCAACGCGCGACAAACTGCGTCGTCGAGACGCGCATCCGTCACCACATCGGTCAAACTATCAATCGGTGCGGCGCAGTATAGCGACCAGGAACCGTACTTACTGCTGTCAGCCAGCAGGATGCGGCGGCGCGCATTCGCCAGCAGATCCATCTTCAGACCGGCTTTATCTTCCGTCGGCGTCGTAATCCCGCGTTCGATACTCCACGAGTTACAGCTAACGAACGCGATATCCGGATTAATGCTGCGCAGCAGGCGTCGGCCATGCTCTCCAATACAAGACTGACTGGAGTCATCAATACGGCCACCAATAATGGTGGTTTCAATCTGCTTGAATTCAGACAGGAACAGCGCGATATGCAGGTCGGCGGTGATCACTCGCAGTTGCAGATGCGTGAGCTGGCGCGCCAATTCCAGCATGGTGGTACCGGCATCCAGCACCACGGAGTCGCCCGACTGCACATAACTGGCGGCAAACTGCGCGATGGCCTGCTTCTCTGCCAGATTACGCTGCATTTTTTCCAGCGTGGTCGGCTGCGCAGGTATAAAACGATTGAGCGTCACTCCGCCATGGCTGCGGCTAATGACGCCTTCCTTGTCGAGCTTGATCAGATCGCGGCGGATCGTCGCCGGTGAAGCCGAGATCGCACTCACCAGCTGTTCTACAGTGACCAGATTATGACTTTTCAGATAATCCATAATCTGGTCGAGACGGCTTTGTCCCTTCATATTTCCCTATGCTAGCTGCATCGCGAGTTTAATGGAGATCGCCATGCTCGCAGAGTTCGCTTTACCTGTCCAGGCGATATCAAACGCC
>Ga0157363_1003079_pt1 | contig 14958 bp, 12 predicted proteins | sample AttsexASBM1_FD_111477 | JGI IMG/M metagenome (GOLD analysis project Ga0157363, IMG submission 111477) | Fungus gardens microbial communities from leaf cutter ant in Ribeirão Preto, State of São Paulo, Brazil - Atta sexdens ASBM1 | ecosystem: Host-associated > Fungi > Mycelium > Unclassified ...
AGTGATAAGTTGGGTTTTCACACTATTGTCCTCTATCACCTATAGTTAGATCTTTACTTAACATACTGTTAAATATGCTTTGTAACAATTTCAGTAAGAATATAAACCAATAAAATTTGTCACTGTAAGCATTATTTTTAAAAATAGCATAGCTGGCGATAATGCCTTTGGGAGTCATTAGAATGCAGGAAAATTACAAAGTTTTAGTTGTCGATGACGACATGCGTTTACGGGCATTACTTGAAAGGTATCTCACCGAGCAAGGATTCCAAGTACGTAGCGTAGCGAACGCTGAACAAATGGACCGTTTGTTAACCCGTGAATCTTTCCACCTGATGGTACTCGACCTAATGTTACCGGGAGAGGATGGGTTATCCATCTGCCGTCGTTTGCGTAGCCAGAGTAATCCAATGCCGATTATTATGGTAACGGCGAAGGGTGAAGAGGTTGATAGGATTGTTGGGTTAGAAATCGGTGCCGACGATTATATTCCTAAACCGTTTAATCCACGTGAGCTGTTGGCTCGTATCCGCGCGGTTTTACGCCGTCAAGCGAATGAACTGCCTGGTGCGCCTTCTCAGGAAGAGGCCGTCATTACCTTTGGTAAGTTCAAGCTCAACTTAGGGACGCGCGAGATGTTCCGCGAAGACGAGCCTATGCCACTGACCAGTGGTGAATTTGCAGTACTTAAGGCATTAGTCAGCCACCCCCGCGAGCCGCTTTCAAGAGACAAGCTCATGAATTTAGCGCGTGGTCGTGAGTACAGCGCAATGGAGCGTTCCATTGATGTACAAATTTCTCGATTGAGAAGAATGGTTGAGGAAGATCCCGCTCATCCCCGTTATATTCAAACGGTTTGGGGCCTCGGCTACGTCTTTGTTCCAGATGGCAGTAAAGCATGAAGAAATTTCGCTTCTCTCCGCGCAGCTCTTTTGCGCGGATGTTGCTACTCATTGTCTCACTTCTCTTTGTCAGTTTGGTGACAACCTATTTAGTTGTCCTCAATTTTGCCATTTTACCTAGCTTGCAGCAGTTTAATAAGGTTCTCGCGTATGAAGTGAGAATGCTTATGACAGATAAGCTACAGCTTGAAGACGGTACACAACTGGAGGTCCCTCCAGCCTTTAGGCGGGAAATCTACCGTGAACTAGGGATTTCGCTATATACCAACTCTGCCGCGGAAGAGAGCGGTCTACGTTGGGCGCAACATTACAAATTTTTAAGCGAACAGATGGCACACCAATTGGGTGGCCCGACAGATGTTCGTGTTGAAGTGAATAAGAAAACCCCAGTGGTGTGGTTAAAGACTTGGCTATCTCCCAATATTTGGGTCAGGGTGCCATTAACTGAAATCCATCAAGGTGATTTCTCGCCCTTATTCCGCTACACCTTGATGATCATGCTATTGGCCATCGTTGGAGCGTGGTTATTTATCCGTATGCAAAACCGGCCATTGGTAGCACTTGAGCATGCTGCATTACAGGTAGGTAGAGGTCAAATCCCACCTCCTTTAAGAGAGTACGGGGCATCGGAAGTACGCTCGGTAACGCGTGCTTTTAACCAAATGGCTTCGGGTGTTAAACAGCTTGCGGATGACCGAACCTTATTAATGGCCGGTGTGAGTCATGATTTACGTACTCCTTTAACACGAATTCGCTTGGCGACAGAGATGATTGGAGCGGATGAACAGTATCTTGCCGATTCAATCAATAAAGATATTGAAGAGTGTAATGCCATCATTGAGCAATTCATTGACTATTTACGGACTGGTCAAGAAATTCAAAAAGAACGCGTTGATCTCAATACGGTATTAGGCGAAGTGGTCGCTGCGGAAAGCGGATATGAGCGTGAAATCGATAATCAAGTGATGAGTAGTGAACTATTACTCGATATAAACCCTCTTGGTATCAAACGGGCAGTCGCTAATATGGTGGTTAATGCCGCTCGTTACGGTAATGGATGGATCCGTGTCAGCAGTGGACGTGAGCTAGATCGTGCCTGGTTCCAAGTCGAAGATGATGGCCCTGGTATCGATAAAGACCAAATTGCCCACCTTCTACAGCCTTTTGTAAGGGGAGATAGCGCTAGAACGACCAGTGGTACGGGATTAGGGCTTGCGATAGTACAGCGGATTATCGACGCTCATCAGGGGGAATTGAGCTTTGATACCAGTGAAAAGGGTGGTCTAAAGATCAGAGCCTGGTTGCCGTTACCTTCCAGTAAACAGGCTGCGGTGGTTGAGAGCATCTAGCATCATGCTCACTCCCAAGGAAATGGGGGTGAGCAGAAGAGGATTAGGCGTGAAGTTTTGGCCCTGCGCTGACTAACGCTTTTCCGGCTTCAGTATCAGTGTAAGGTGCAAAATGATCGATAAACTGTTTGGCGAGTTCTTCGGCTTTTAATTCCCACTTAGGCAAACTTTCCCAACTTGTTCGAGGATCGAGAATCGAAGGGTCAATCCCTTGAATATGTTTTGGAAATTGTAGGTTAAAGATCGGTAGTGTATCGCACTCTGCATGATCGAGTTCATCATGCAAGATGGCATTAATTAACCGACGAGTATCTTTCAATGACAAACGTTTTCCTTGCCCATTCCATCCAGTATTAACTAAGTAAGCCTTCGCTCCACTTGCCTGCATACGTTTAACTAAGACTTCAGCATAGCGTGTTGGATGTAGCGTTAAGAATACCGCCCCAAAACAAGCGGAGAATGTTGGTGTGGGTTGCTTTATTCCGCGCTCAGTGCCCGCTAATTTCGCGGTAAAGCCTGACAAGAAATGATACTGTGTTTGTTCAGGTGTTAATCTCGACACTGGCGGGAAAATACCAAAGGCATCCGCCGTTAGGAAGATCACTTTTTTAGCGTGACCTGCTTTAGAAATGGGACGGACAATATTATCGATATGGTTGATTGGGTACGAAACGCGCGTATTCTCGGTCTTACTATCATCGTTAAAATCAACGCTCCCGTCGTGATTGACGACAACATTTTCAAGTAAAGCGTTACGACGAATCGCTTTGTAGATTTCTGGTTCAGCGGTTTCAGAAAGATTGATGGTTTTTGCGTAACATCCTCCCTCAAAGTTAAACACGCCATCGTCATCCCACCCATGCTCATCATCACCAATTAACTGGCGTAGCGGATCCGTGGAAAGTGTTGTTTTTCCTGTGCCGGACAGGCCAAAAAATACGGCTACATCCCCTTCTTTACCGACATTCGCCGAACAGTGCATTGATGCGATATTTTGCAGAGGTAGCAGATAATTCATCACAGAAAACATACCTTTTTTCATCTCACCGCCGTACCAAGTCCCGCCGATAAGCTGCATACGTTCTGTGAGATTGAAGGCAACAAAGTTTTCCGAATTAAGTCCTTGTTCACGCCACGATGGGTTATGGCACTTTGAGCCATTGAGGACAACGAAGTTTGGTTCAAAGGAGGCTAACTCTTCAGCACTTGGGACAATAAACATATTGGTAACGAAATGAGCTTGCCACGCGACTTCAGTCACAAATCTTACGCTCAAGCGTGTTTCAGGGTTAGCACCGCAAAAGGCATCCACTACAAACAAGCGCTTACCGGAAAGCTGTTCACACAACAGTTCTTTCAAGTTATTCCAGATCTGGGGTGAAAGGGGCTGGTTAGCATTTTTGGCCGCACTGGTGTCGTTCCACCACACGGTGTGCTCAGTGGTCGCATCACGTACTATGTATTTATCTTTCGGTGACCGCCCTGTAAAAATCCCAGTGTCGACCGCTACGGCACCAGACTGAGTGACAATCCCTCTTTCAAAGCCTTCAAGCTCTGGAGATGTCTCTTCGTTAAAGAGCTGTTCATATGAGGGATTATGAACAATTTCAATAGAATCAGTGATCCCAATAGCACTCAGATCGGGAAGCGGGGGGGTGGCTGACATGAGGCGCAACTCCTTCGATAAAAAAGTGGCTTAGCAAAAATAGGTTAATGTCAGAAAAGTGTACCCGTAATCGTCGGGGGGGAAAGCAGAGAGGGGGGAAAGTGTGAGCAGCGTTAAATTACTATTTAAAAAAGAGAGACATTCTTGTGAGGTTACCGCAAGTCAGCGGGGCTATGCCCCGCCTGTCACCATCATTAATGGATTGAAGAATTGCTTAATGGAACGTCGTTACGAATGTTAGCAACGTCTACGGCATCATAGAGATAATGGCTACCACAGTAATCGCAATGCATATCGATTTTTCCGTCTTCAGCTAAAATAGCGTCAATTTCTTCTTCAGAGACGGTCTTTAGTACTTCACCACAGCGCTGTCTAGAGCAGCTACACTTGAATTGTACTGGCTGCGGATCGTAGACGGTTACCTCTTCTTGGTGAAATAGGCGCCATAAAACATCGTTGGCCGGTAATCCAATGAGTTCCTCTTCTTTCACTGTTGTGGCAAGTGTCGCAAGGTGGTTAAGCGCTTCGCTATCTTTATCTTCGCTTGGTAGGACCTGCAGTAAGATACCGGCTGCACCTTGAGTGTTATTTCTGATGATTAATCGGGTTGGGAGCTGCTCTGAACGTAAGAAATACTCTTCAATACATTCAGCAAAAGTAGGTTTCTCTAACGCGACAATACCTTGATAACGCTCTCCTTTGGCCGGCGTGATGGTAATGACTAAATACCCTTGTCCAAGCATTTGTGCAAGGGTAGCCTCATCATCGATTTCGGCACGAACGCGCGCAACACCACGCAACTCTTGTTTATCATTACCGTTGATCACTGCCATGGCTAGGGGACCATCACCTTGCAGTTGTACAGTGATATCACCTTCAAATTTTAATGTAGCGGTCATTAAACTTGTCGTCACCAACATCTCTGCCATCAGTTTCTTTACTGCAGCAGGGTAGTCATGACCCTCAAGGATAGCGTGTAGCGTATGGCTGACATTAACCAATTCGCCACGAACGGCGGCATCAGCAAATAAGTAACGGTGGAGTTGATCTTGGACAGACATTATTTTCTCTTTAGGGCGCAATTATTCGCCCGTTATCTTAAATTTAATTAAATCACGGCGCTCTTTTTTGTCAGGGCGACGGTCGGGGTGCGGCATCGTTAATGCATTTAACTTCCGTGCCTGGGCGATCGATTCGCGCTTAGTAATACTCTCTTCAGTCTCTTGATAGAGCTGTTGAGCTTCAGAGGCACTACGACGATGTTCACTAAGCGAGAGGACGATGACGGTACGTAGGTCATTACCCTGTCTGACTTGTACTTGGGCGCCAGGTTCTACCCATTTACTGGGTTTACTCCGTTGGCCATTATACTGAACCTTTCCTCCCTCGATCATCTCTCTTGCAAGGGCCCGTGTTTTATAAAAACGAGCAGCCCAGAGCCATTTATCGAGTCTTACTTTATCGGGAGCAGGATGTGTATGGGTCGTTTGCATGTGTGCCTCCTAGAGACAAACTAGCATAAGCTTAACAGTAAGACTTAACCTTAACCATCATTCTTTGAAGTGATGGATGAGTGGTAGCGAAGCTTTCGCTATCGACGCGTTATAGTCTTCTTGTATACGCGTAATACGTGAAAAATGAGAGCGTAGACGATGGATACCTAAACATGCGTTGACCACGACAAGCGCAACTAAACAGGCCAAAAATAATGTGGTAACGACATAACGCCACAATGCATGAGTATTAGGTTCTTGGTGCACGACAACGTGAACCGTTCCTTGGCTATCGTGTTGAAGAGCCGTGATAATTCCTGATAAAGCAAATGGAGTCGTTAATAGCTGCTCAGAGATGCGTTGTAATTCTTGCCATTGCGCCGCGGGTGCTAAATCAAAAAGCGAGGTATCTGGCTGTTCTTGATCGACAAGTAGCTGACCTTGTCCGTTAACGAAGAGATAGCCATTCTTGGGTAAGTGACTTAGCGATTCGATCGTTTTACGCGTCTCTCGACTGATAAAAGTGGTCGTTGCGGCGTTAACTAGATTCGTTAAGTTTTCCGCGCTATTAGGCCTTAACAACACATTTAACCCGTCAAGTTTTCCCGACTTCGCTTGGTTGACCAAGAAGGGCCAATCCTTCGCGTTCTCGAGATTGACTAAAGCATTTTTTAAGCGCAAGCAATCATCGTCAGAAGCACATAGCTGTGCCGTTTTTAAAACTATATCGGAAAAGTTATTGAGTAATATCATCCCCGATTTTTGTATCGCAGATGCAAGTTGTGGGTTAATCCCCTTTAAATCATTTTCTGGAGCAAGCTGCTGTGAGGTAGTCGCCAGCAGTGCTTGAGTCTGTTCAATAACAGGGGAGGAGAGCGTGGGGGTAGATGGCTGGTTATTCCAATAAATAGCAGAGCAATCGAAAGGTAAGAAGTCATAGCTTCGATTACTTTGGTAGGTTTGGGGCACGACGCACCTTCCAGTACCTTTGATATTAATTGCATCGCCAACATGTAATTTATGTTGCGTCAGTTGTTTGACATCGGTTACGGTCACGCGCTGTTCGCCTTGCAGCCGTGCTAAGGCAATATTGAATGATACGCCTGTCGGTAACCAGCTGGTGGTCATAATCAGTATTAGCAAGGAACCGGCAGCTAACGTCAGGTTATGACGCCAATTTTGAATGGGGAATTTTTTAACTTCTTGAGTAAGGGAAAGTAAGGAACCATGTTTTACGACTCGGTTCTGGCCATCAACCTCAATGACCGTTTCTTTCCCAATATCTTGCTGAATATACGGGTACCAATGCTCGGGATAATGCAGATCAAGAATTCCCAAGGATAAACTTTGCTGTTTAGGGTTGGCTTCGCCAAAAAGGTCCCAAGGCTTAAGGAGACCACGCATTGTCCTAATTTCTTGCAAATGGCTCCGTGGTGGGCGGCGGTACATTATCCATAAGCACGGTAAGATAATCAGTAAACTAGCAAGTAGTATCCACGGCATGATTTTTAATGGCGTTAATAAGCTACAAAAAATCAGTAGCAGAGCGCAGCAGAGTATTAGTGCTTCACTGATATTGTTTGCGTGGGCTAAGGTGTATTCCTCGTGGGTTTGACGACGAACATCGAGTATAGCGACCCGCTCACTGGTCTCTTTACGGATCGAAGTGTCAGTGACGGCAGAGAGATTATTTTGTGGGCCGGTCTGCTCAAGGTCATGTAGCAATGAGTGGCCATTCAAACTAATAATTAGAGGGAGTTGATTGGTATAAACTAATTCAATGATGTTATCTGCGGCAATAAAAGGCTGTCCGTTAGGCGGTAAGTGAACTTCAAATGCATCAAGATAATAGCGGTTACGTTCTGGCACACTGGTCGACAAACTGTAATGCGTTATTGAGTGATTAAGTTTATACACAGATTTATCCCGCAAAGTACAAGCATTACGCGGTAAGTTAATTCTGTTAAATAAACGTTCAATCAGTCCATTCGGTTTCGGCTGTCGTTGTTTGAGATAAGCGCGACAAAGACTAATTTCTTCGGCGGTAAGCGGGCGTTGATCGACGGTATTAAGTTCTTGATGTTGGGCGCGGAGTTGTTTTTTGGGTAGCAGTATTTTTGTCCATACAAATAGTACGCAGAACAAAATTACCAATAGTAAGAATATAAAAACACTCATGCGTTACCTAGGGCAAGGAAGTGATAAGCCTCGTGGCCAGTGTGATAGTCGAATGCAATAATACCTAGCTCAGCAAAACATTGAATTAAACAATTGGCACACTCCTGTGTCAATCTAGTCTTACGTATCGCAATAATAAATCAGGATAATCTTATTATTATCTTTCTTTAATCAATCAGATCGGCAAAGAACCAAATTTGGACTGGTTGCCTCTCGCTGGCTATGCTTCAATAGTGGCACACTGAACATCATTACGAGGTAAACCATGTCCGCGCTAAAAAAACCGCAAATTTTGCGTATTGCAGAAGTCGCGAGCTCAAGACTGTTTACTATCCAATCTGTCCAGCTTCGTTTTAGTAATGGTGTTGAGCGTAATTATGAACGCATGAAACCAGCGGGCCGTGAAGCCGTTATGATCCTGGCGCTAGAAGGCGAAAATGTCCTGATGATTGAGGAGTATGCTGTAGGGATCGAAGGCTATGAATTGGGCTTTCCTAAAGGGTTGATCGATGCGGGCGAAACGCCTGAACAAGCGGCAGTAAGAGAGTTAAAAGAAGAGGTTGGAATGGGGGCCGAAAAACTCACGGTTTTAGGCCGTGTCACGATGGCGCCTTCTTACTTTTCAAGCCGAATGCATATTCTCGTCGCCGAGAAACTTTACCCTGAATGGCTAGCAGGCGATGAACCTGAACCTTTAGTCATTCATCGCTGGCCTGTGGCTAAGCTGATAGACTTACTAAATCATCCCCAGTTCCAAGAAGCGCGCAATGTCAGTGCGATGTTCTTGTTACGAGAGTGGCTAGTTAAGCAGTCACAGGCTCTGTTATGAGATAAAAAAGTGGGCTAATCCTTTAGCCCACTTATAGCATCAGAATAAATCTTGGCTTTCTGCGCCTGAACCTATAGTAGTACTGGTTTCCTGTACCGAATACTCTTTTGGTTCGGTGCCGGTAATAAAGTATTCAGGGCGGCTATTCCCTCCCCCATGCGATAACTTACCGGTTGTTCTATCAATCGTTACCGTGGTGATACCTTCGGGTGGTGTTAACGGCTGGAGCGGCACACCTTGTAGCGCTATTTTCATATAGTCATCCCAAGCTGGCTGGGCACTTTTAGCACCGCCTTCGTAACCCGAGACTTGGTCTGCAATGGCACCCGACGCGGTGGTACGACCTAAGGCATGACTAGGGTTATCAAAGCCAATCCAAACTGACGTCGCAATACCGGGGCCATAACCAGAGAACCAGGCATCTCTTGAACTGTTAGTGGTCCCCGTTTTACCGCCAATATCATTACGTTGTAAATCACGTCCCGCGCGCCATCCGGTTCCCTGCCAGCCAGGTTCGCCGAAGATATTAGAGTTCATCGCACTTTTGATTAAAAAGGAGAGTGGAGTACTGATCACGTGAGGCGCATAAGGATCAGAGCTTGCATCTTTATTCACACTCTGTAGATCGGTTTGTGGCTCACCAATAGGTGTGGGCTGCTCAGAATGTGCCACATTCTCGGTTTGTGTATCATCCAATCGTGCGGTATCCGTCGTATTCGCGAACAGTGTGGGAGCATTACACTCTGGACAAGCGACTTTAGGATTTTCTTGGAACAAAACATTCCCTTGCTGATCGCTTATTTTACTAATTAACCAAGGTGTAACTTGGTAGCCACCATTAGTGAGGATTGCATATCCTCTCGCCACCTGCATTGGTGTAAAGGAGGCTGCACCTAAAGCTAATGACTCAGTATGGACAATATTTTGCTCCGGAAAACCAAACCGTAAAAGGTACTTCGCAGCGTAATCGACACCCATTGCACGCATTGCACGAACCATCACGACATTTTTGGACAAGCCGAGTCCTTGACGTAGTCGCATTGGGCCGGCATAAACATTGGGTGAGTTATGCGGACGCCAATCAGAACCGGCTCCAGCATCCCATCGTGAAATAGGTAAGTCGTTCAAGATAGTGGCTAAAGTGAGGCCTTTATCCATCGCGGCCGTGTAAAGGAAAGGCTTGATGTTAGAACCCACTTGGCGTATTGCCTGTGTGGCGCGGTTAAACATACTTTGTGAGAAGTCAAAGCCACCGACTAACGCTTTGATTGCTCCATTGTGCGAATCCAACGAGACTAACGCTGAATTAACCTGTGGAACTTGTGCAAGCCACCATTCTTGGCCGACGGCTCGGACCCAAATCAGTTGACCTGAAGCGATAACTTGATTGACAGAACGTGGGGTCGCTCCCTGTAAGTTATCGTTTTTAAATGGTCTTGCCCAACGAACCCCTGCTAGCGTTAAGGTTTGCACACTACCATTTTTTAGTCTGACTTGTGCTGCATTACCATCAACGCGTTGGACGACTGCAGGAATAAGCGGTCCATAAGTTGGATAGTTAGCCAGAGTTTTATCAATTTTCTTATCGTCCCAAACCGATTGGCCATCGTGCCACAAAATTTTGGTTGGCCCACGATAACCGTGACGAATATCGTAATTTAAAACGTTATTGACGACCGATTGTTGAGCGCCTTCTTGTAGCGTCCGCGTAATGGTGGTAGTGACTTGATAGCCATCATTATAGGCATCTTCACCATAACGTTTAACCATTTCTTGGCGCACCATTTCACTGATGTAAGGAGCGGTGAAGGCAACCTGTGGACCATGATATTGAGAGAGCAATGGTTCATTAATGGCCTGCTCATATTGCTGCTGGCTGATGTACTTCTGATCTAACATTCTACCCAATACGACATTACGTCGTGCAAGAGCGCGTGTAGGTGAGTAGAGGGGGTTAAAGGTCGAAGGGGCTTTTGGTAATCCGGCAATCATGGCCATCTGACTCAAGCTAAGTTCATTGATGTCTTTGCCGAAGTAGACATGCGCGGCCGCTCCTACTCCATAAGCGCGGGAACCCAGATAAATTTTATTTAAGTAAAGGTCGAGAATCTGATCTTTACTGAAAAGTTGTTCGATACGAATAGCTAAGAAGGCTTCTCTAATTTTACGTAATAGCGTTTTCTCAGGGGAGAGGAAAAAATTACGAGCTAACTGTTGAGTGATAGTACTTGCTCCCTGCGATGCTCTGCCTGAGAACAGTGCAATGGATGCAGCCCGAAAAATCCCGATGGGGTCGACCCCATGGTGTTCGTAAAAGCGGCTGTCTTCGGTCGCAATGAAAGCGTGAATAAGGTCTGGAGGCATTTGCTGTAAGCTTAAAGGGATACGACGTTTTTCCCCAAATTGAGCAATCAACTCTCCGTCTGCGCTGTAAACCTGCATCGGCGTCTGCATTTTGACGTCTTTGAGGGTATTAACATCGGGTAATTGAGGTTCAATATATTTATATAAGCCATATATCGAGCCTACTCCCAGAAAAATGCAGCAAATGAATAATATGAATAAATACTTTAAGAACTTCACCTAAACTCTCTCACTCGAACGGTATTGGGTAGTTTATAAACAATTACCTCGTAGTATAAAGGCATCATCGCTGCTTTGATACGTCAAAATATCTCATCAACCTTTGGGAGGTTGGAAAATGTTTAGCCAAGGATGGCAAATAGGTCTTCATATTAATACTGATCAAGTCAGTGTTGTGGCCATTAAGAGAAATCGATATAAGTGGTGTTTACAGGGGTGGTGGGCATTTCCGTTGCATGAGCCGATTTTCACTTCAACGGGGTTATTAGTTGCTAGTGCAGAGTTCTGTTCTATTTTGGGGAAGCTTCGTGCTCATATACCTTATCGTTATTCTTTGCGTGTCAGCTATCCAGTACAGTGTGTATTGCTACGAACCCTTTCATTACCAAGCCCGTCACTAAAAGGCTTACCACTGGAGCGTTTTGTTCAGCTCTCGGTGGAGCGATTATTTTCTCATCTCAATGAGTTAACGTGGGATTACTGTTTAGGTCCCGATAAAGCAACAGAGATCAGTGTTACCGTCACTAGGAGTAAAGTACTCCAGGATTATTGCGATTTATTCAACAATACTGGCTTCTCCGTGGAGGTCGTCGAGTTAGCCTCATCAGCGCTCTACCCTTTATTAGGATCTCATGGTAGCGAGACATTAATTGTTGAGGAGGGCGATATTTGGCTATGGGCGACTTGCCATCAGCATTGCTTTCATCACGGTCAATGTTTGAAAGAAGATTTTCCTACAATTGAAAGCGTAATCCACTCGACCGCACACCGTACTGAAACCTATTTCTTTGCGGGTGAGCCAAATGATGTTAACCATGAAAATATCCACTCATTTAGTTTACTCAATATCCTCAGACATTCTTCGTCAGCAATCACCACGCGTCCTGATTTGATGGTGGCTTTGGGACTTGCTTTACGTAAGGCCGACCAATTATGAGCGGTATTAATTTACTGGGTTGGAGAAGAAAAAAGCTTTCACAGCGCAGCATCACTATTATGGCGACCGGTATTTTCCTGATAATGCTGTTTATTCTTGGCATCGGTCTTAGCCTTAATACGCTCCAGCATAATCTCCGCGAACTCGATAAGCTACATCGGCTATATCAACAGCTCATTGTCCAATTATCAGAACGGTTCGACCAGCAACAACAGGGGTTACAGCAACTCGCTGTAATGGAGCGTCAACGTCAGCAGATGAAAGGCGTACGCGATAAAATGGAGACTTACCACTTTTTTTTTCAGTGGCTGACTGAAAGATTACCTGAATATTTGTGGCTGACCACCCTCACCGTGGGAAAAACCGGCTGGATAATGACTGGAAAAAGTTTGAGCTTGGAAAAGATTGAACAGCTTATTCAGGAATTAGTTAACGTCGAGCAGGTGACAAAATTTAGTTTTAATGACCTCAAAAAAGAAGCATGGCATTACGAATTTAGAGTGAGTTTTTCAGTATCAGCTGAAGTGGGAGATGAGACGATAAATGGAAAATAAATTCTTCATAAAAATTATCTATCTGTCGGCATTATCACAGTGGCTCATTACCCTAGGTATCGTTACGGTATCAGGTGTTTTCATCATATTGTATTTTTGGATACCTGAATACGACCAACATAAGAGACAGATAACACTTGTCCACTCCTCATTAAAGGATATGGACCAGCGGCTTGCGCTATATCGCCAGGCAAAACCCTATTATCTGATCTCAAAGCAACTGGCCCAACAAGAGAACGAGCGGCAGAGATCTTATCCAACCTTTATCTTGTCCTATGGCGCTGCTGTTATAAATTGGCAGCAAAGTGATACCCAGCAAAGCGCGATAATGATGCTGGGTTGGCAAGATTTTCTACAGCTTTGGCACCGCTTAACTCAGTTAAACCCAAAAGTAATGCCTGAACAACTGCAACTCTCCGCGCAGGAAGGACGTATTCTGGTAAAGCTAACCTATGAAAAAGACTAAGATAACCTATTGCTACTTAAGCCTTTTAGTACTGTTGATGGGGGGGCGAGCATTAGCAAAAGATCCTTTTCAACCCCTTGATTCATCGCAATGTGCTCCATTGACGACACAGCTTAATGGCTGGGAATTGAATGCTGTTCTCATCAGCCCTACCTGCCGTTACGCGATACTTTCACATCGCTTGTTGGGGATAAGGCAAGTGGAAATCGCATCACTACCTTCCTTCGTCCATGGTCACGTTACAGAAATTGAATGGGCGGATATTCAAATTACTGCTTTGCCACCCTGCCCAAAAAATGGGGTCAAACTGTCTTTCAAAGGAGTTTTGTAATGCGTTTAGCGAGGTTCTACTTCTCTTTAACATTGCTACTTGCTTCCAATGCTAACGCTGTTGAGAGTAATAAAATATCAATTAATGTCGAGGATACACCCGTCGCGCAAATATTCTCCTTACTCGCCTCTGCAAAAAACCTCAATATTGTGGTGGATCCTAAGATAAAACAGTCGCTGACTCTTCGGCTCAATAATGTGGAGTGGCAGGATGCGCTAGATATTCTGAAAGATCTAACCAAAGTGGAGATTAACCAGTACGCTGATGTATTAGTCGTTCAGGAGATAACGCCGCTGAGTGCTGATGATAGGGGTGAGGAACCTTCACTTTTATCCCAGTATACGCACTGGGAGCAAAGGGTATTTAGCGTAAAGTTTATTGAGGTGGCTGAACTGGAAAAACAGTTAGCATCGCTACCGAATAGTCGTACAGGTGGGAAAGGAAAACGATTCATAAACCGTGACCAGCAACAGCTTATTGTTTGGGGTGATGCCGAAGCTATAAAGAGCATAGAGCAGTGGATTGCTTTACATGACCATCCTCAGCAACAAATCGAAATTTCTGCCCAGATGATTTCGATTAGTCAGGATAATTTACGTGAGCTCGGTATATCATGGTCAAATGATGCAACGACTTCTGAGCCGTCACAAAAAGCCAGGTATGATTTCAAAACATCGTTAGCTGTTGCAGCACCGACATTGCAAGTCAAAGCGGCGATTACGCGTATTGATAGTCAACTTCTCTTTCTCGAACTTGCAGCTTTAGAGCATGAAAATCAGCTAGAAATCCTCGCTAGTCCTTACCTCATTACCTCCCAAGGCCGGACTGCCTCAATTAAACAGGGGACAGAGATTCCTTACCAAACGGTGAGTGGTAAGAATGAAAATCCAGTCATTAATTTCAAAGAGGCCGTGTTGGGCATGGAAGTTACCGCTGAGCGGGTTGGACAGGAATATATTCGTTTACGATTAAGGCTTAACCAAGACGTACCTGGAAAGGTGTTGCAAGGTGATGGTAAGGGGCCACCTTCTATCGATAAACAAGAAATTACGACCGACGTATTGGTCGAAAATGGATCAACCATTGCCTTAGGTGGCATTTTCCAACAACAACACCGGCAAGGTATGGCGGCCGTTCCTTGGTTAGGAAAGATACCGTTATTGGGTATATTGTTTCAAAAGCAGACCAGACAACATCAAAAAAGAGAACTGGTTATTTTCATTACTCCGCGCCTGTTACCCATTCCTAATGTCCCGTAAATTCAGGATAGATTGAGGTTCACCGTTGACGTAAAGCGCTAATTAGCATAAAAGGTTATCAATTTTTAAGAACCTCGAGCACTGAGTTTAATAAATCATCACTCAATGAGTCTGGATATAGTACTATAAGAGTGGCTGACAGTAATGCTTCACGGTTTATACTGTTGAAGAGTTGCTGATAAATCATTTAATTGGTTGCCAAATGGTCTTGAGTGTTGAGATAATTTTTCACCTGACTCTTGTTACATGCTTATGAGGTCTCAGTTTCTGTCCCATTGTCTGTAGTGGCTATGGGGTATCATCAACGAATTCTTAGTAGTACCGATAAAAATGGCAGAGAAACGTAATATCTTTCTGGTTGGGCCTATGGGTGCCGGCAAAAGCACTATTGGTCGTCAGTTAGCTCAACAA
>Ga0157363_1003080_pt1 | contig 14955 bp, 15 predicted proteins | sample AttsexASBM1_FD_111477 | JGI IMG/M metagenome (GOLD analysis project Ga0157363, IMG submission 111477) | Fungus gardens microbial communities from leaf cutter ant in Ribeirão Preto, State of São Paulo, Brazil - Atta sexdens ASBM1 | ecosystem: Host-associated > Fungi > Mycelium > Unclassified ...
ACTTAAAAGAAGACATATATCTATATATTCCGGCATTGAATAGAGAGAAAACAAAAAGTATAAAAGTGCAAGCAATAGAAACAGAATGTCTATTCTTTATTTTCAAGTAACAATAAGTCTGTTCGCATTGCTTGAAATCCCAAAAAATTTTTACACTTAAAACGAGATAAATATATGTATTCGGGTATCAAAGGAAGAGAAAACAGCGAAGGTGGTGGATGGAAAAAATACAAGCAACACGAACAAATTAATAACATAATTACAAAATTTATAGGTGTCGATTAATGAAATTATTATAAATATTTTAGTAGATAAATTCGTTCACTTTGTTTCAAGATACAAAATGGAGCATTGCTCCAGATAGGTAGATATATTTTTCTCAGCATATGTATATACAACCAGCTTGAGGAATTTTCAAAGACGTTAGAAGACACGAAGCGAGCGCATACCAAGACGTATCTATAGCGCAGGGATCAGTAGGGATGGAAAAATTTGACCATCTCTTCCCTCCCACGCCTCTCATCGCTATACTTGTCGCTCCGCAACGCTCCGCTCCATGGCCTCCCGTTTCAAGATACAGTCTCTTACTCGTCCCTCTCAACATTCTTCTTCGTAGCTCGTCCCGGCCATCGCGCCATCGCGCCATCGCCCGGAACGTAGGAATGAGAGCAATGAGATGAGGAAATTCGTGTGAAATTGGGAGTACTTATATATTATGTTCCCAAAAGATAGCGATTGGTATGACAAGTCAAGCGCGCATCGAATGAATGCGATCGATACGAGCGCTCCAAATCGCTCTGTCGCGCCGGCCGGCCGGTGTGCCGACGCTCGATAATCACGCACGTCCGCGGTTCGCGAGATCGCGTCGATATCGAGAATGCAAGGAGATCGATGGAATCGTCATTGTCGAGGCGCTTCGAAAGCCGCCAAACCAGCTATCGCTCACTCTGGACGCTTCACATTATTACGCCTAACCTGTTAACTCAACACGGAAAGGGAGAGAGAAGGGAAGACGTGCGAAAAGATCAAACGTATCGAATTGGCAAAAGCGACATCCGGCTGATCCGGCTGGATCCGGCGCAGCGCGACGTAGCGACCAGCGACAAGTTTGTACGCAATCCGTCAGATCTATTTTACCTGATGATGAGCTTTCGTCTCATTTTTGTTTAAAGCGGACCCCACTCGTCTCGCTTTTTCCTCGCTTTTCGTGCGGAGAAAGGATCCGAAGTTGCAGAAAACTAAAGCGGACCGTGCAGCTGTTGTGAATCCATGCGGATGAAGCTTCTCGCCTCTCTATCGAGGTCGGAAAAGAAGAAAAAGAGAACGACATTGATTGTTCTCACTTTTGACTTTTGATTGTGTTTAGAAAATTTATCCGGGTGCATCCATATATTATTTTATTTTCTTTTTCTTCACAGAATATTGAACAAAGATAAAATGTGTGATGGAATCATGTCTAATTCCACCATGGATAAAATAATATTGAACGGTAACTCTTCTCGGTCGATCGAATCCCCAATCGGTGATTTCTTCGCGTGCGTTCAAGGCCAGATGCCACGAGCGGAACACGCGACTTACTGCGTGTATCCGTGGTATAATAACCCGGCGGCGGTGGTGGTGGTGGTGGTGGCGACGGCGGTGGCGACGGCGGTGGCGACGGCGGTGGCGACGGCGGTGGCGACGGCGGTGGCGACGGCGGTGGCGACGGCGGTGGCGACGGAGCGATTAGTCAAGGCGCCTCGACGTGTCTATACGTCATCACATTCACGAGTCTCATGACCGTCCGTCGTCGGTGATCGAGAGAGAAACGAACCTGTCTCGCTTCGCTTATCTGCCGAAGAGATGTAGCTCTCTCTCGGGTAGGAGGTAAAAAAGAGCGACGGGGCGGAGAACCGGGAGCACGCCTAGCAACGCGTGGCTGCCGCCAGCGGCCAGCGTCGTTTCCCGATCGGCACTTTTGAAGCATGGAATCCAAAGGAATCGGGCCGCGAGAAAACTCTGATCTGTTCTTTATTACAGATCAACTCTTCTTTACATGATTCATCTTTCTTTTCTCTTCACGTAGGAAGAGAAAAGAGAGCTGAAATGTGCGAAAAGTTCAGCTAAAAAGAGCAGGTTTAACATAGGTCTAGAAAACGCATGAGATCCGTCGTCTCGTTCTGCGGCAGCTCCCTTCCCCCTCCACCACTGCCCCCCAGGGCTTTGGCGATTGAACGAATGGACGGACGGACGGACGAACCGATCGACTGACGGACGGACGGACAGACAAACGAATGGGCGAACGAAGTAGAGAACGGGCGGGCCTCGCCGGATCGACCGTCGCGATGACACGAGTCGATATTGCGTCCGGCGCCGCCACAAAGGAACGCCGCTGGCTATGACGAATAACGTCGTAACGATCACGCCGCCAATTTTGACAGATACAACGCGCTTTAACGAGCGACAGCCCCGGGAGTATGTACCATCAGAGTACAATAAAGAATAGAAAAGGTTATTCGAGAAAGGAAATTCTCTAATGGATCGCAGGCTTATCACGAGAACGTCGAGACGCCAGACAGCCGCGACGATGGGCGACCCGGATCCCGTTGATGCAAGCGAAGGGGGAAGGGGGGAGGAAGAGGGAAGAGCCCGTTGACGCGACGCGCGAGACGCGAATGGATCGCGCGGGATGTAGATCGGTTTCGCGGTTTCGCGTCGATGAACCGGCTAGATTGTCCCCTCTGTCCATCTCCCTCCCCCTCGCCCACGAAAAGGGGAAATATCTACTTACCGTCGTAGCGTTCCGCTTGCTCGGCCAGTTTCGCCTTGTAAACGTTGTCCTCCCGTTCCGACATCTCGGATGCGTGCGGATCTCACTGGTTAAATGAATAACGAGAGGCTCACGCGGGGAAGAGACGCGCGCACGGAATACGCCGTTCGGCAAACGACCGCCTGAAATACGCACAACGAAGCCACTCCGCACCACGGAGACGTACAGGCCACTCGCAGGCTCACTGACCAAGATGGCGGCGCCCGCCAACAATCGAAAGCAGTTCCCAGTCTCTCGCGCAGCAGCTCCGCGGATTGACTCCGCTCGCCATGCGCTCGCGCCGTGTATTACTACGCCCGTGACGTCATTGCCTCTCCGCCGCCATCTCGAGACGGATCACGCCATCACGGATGGATCGACCGAGTGCGCAAGCGTGCACGCACGCACGTATCAACACGTACGATTCGCCCTGCAGATAAAAAAAACATTCTCTCTATTTCTCTCTTTGTTTCTCCTGCTGAAAACGATCGATTCATCGCAAATTCAATCTCTCAACATCTTGCGTATGTATATATGGTACATACAAGGTGAATACGAGGTGAATCGCGAGATATGTCATATCCGCCTTTAATCCGTCGCTCATCGCTTGTCGCGCTTCCGCTAGTCCGCTTTCCAGCTTCGTTCTAAGTTTTCGTCTTCGTTACAATGTGTGTTGTTAGACGGGTTTCAGACGCATGCGCGTCCAATGTAGCTTCAGTATTATACCGATCATTAATAAATATAAGTCGCTTAAGGTTGAAAATGTTAAAAATTTTAATATATTTTACATATTTACATACGTATACATATATAGAAATATATTATATATATTTATATTTAAATTTATATTTTTAATAAAAAATTTTACATAAGCGATTAATGATCTTCTATTTACTAGTGACTGGTACGTTACTGAAGCTACATTGGATGCGCATGCGTCTGAAACCCGTCTAACGACACTGCTTCCTCAAAATGCCGCGGAAATGAGGAACGCACGGAATTAGATCGGAACGCGAACCGGGAAACCGCCGCACCGGCCGGACCGGATGACGAAAATTCGACAGTCACGTCACGATTTGTAATATATCTTATCGAGTTTCTCCTCTCCCTGTGCTATTAAACTGATCGGACATTTTCAAAATTTCTAAAAAATTCTCAAACGAGTGAAAAATTAATTTCTTTCCCATGTCCTATGTCGTCATATACATTTATATACATACAGAACAAATATTAAAAATCAATTTTACAACTTATTAAAAAATTTCTGTCGGAAAACATTTTTTTTTACCGATCTGCGTGGTATCGCAAAAAAATTCCTGAATCAAAAAGGAACGAAACATAATCAATAAATCTAAATATGTGTAAGAAGCGTGTCTATCTAAGTGTATATAATCAATAAAATATCCTTGCAACAAACTCAATCTGTCTGGTTCTACAAGTTCCAAGTAGATCAGCTTTAATCTCAGTTTAACTCATTCTTCTTTTTCTTTCATGTTTGTTTCTACCAATGTAGTTTAATTTCGATTCAATTTATTCTTTATTTTTTCTAATTAATCTTAGAATTTTAGAAAGAGATGAGTTATATGCTTATTTCTATCAATGTGGATTAACTTCAATTGTAGTTTAATTTATTCTTTATCTTTTTCTAATTCTTATAAGACTTTGGGAAAGAATGAAATGTAAACTAATTTCATTCTTTTCTAGAATTGGTGGAAATGAGCATAAAAATTAAAAAAAGATAAAGAGAATGTTAAATCCAATGGAAATTAAAGTTAATCTACATTGGTGGGAACGGGCATTAATCCGTATTAATTCACATCGCGTTTATAGTCTTTTCGTATATAATTGATTCAATATAATTTATTCGAAAACCAAGAGTCGCTTATAATACAATTACGGCCTTTTACGCGATTAGGTGGCTGTAAAGGAGACGCCACGAAATGAATATCTCTTTGTAGCGAAGCATATTTGTATTTCTCTCTCTCTCCCCCCACACGAATTGGCTAATGTACAAGTACTATGATTCAGTTTCATTACTCGGCTCTCTCTCTCTCTCTCTCTCTCTCTCAATCACAAAACACACACACACACACACACACACGTACGCGCGCGCATGCACACGCACACAACCGCGTCGTATCTCGTTAAATTATTTATTTTTATAATTTTTGTATTTATATGTATACAGGCGTGTATAATATATATATATATATATATATATATATATATATATAATAATTTCAATTATTATAAACTATTAAAATTATAATACAGCCAGAGAACTTAGCATAATGACCATTATAGACATTGGCTGCAAGCTAGTCGTTCCATTCGGTTTATCGAGGTATATACTTGTACAAGGCAACTTGTATATACCTGATAATATCGCGAATAGAATGGCCTATGTACTCGTAAATAAGAAGGATATACAATAAGTTTCATCAATTAATCGCTTTATGTACATACTGGTATACATACATACAAACACATACATACATATGTACGCACGCAAATTATTCGCTATAAATCGATCGCACGTGCCTATGGATGCACGCGTCTTTCTATACTACAGCGATAATTTCGAGAAACAATCATTACACTCGGAGACCCGATTTCGATTTTCTTTAATCGGGAGCAGCATTTAAGAGTCTTCAATTCGCGCTTCGCTTTGCTTTTGGCGTTCCATTTTGATGATAATGCACATTGCACCTCTGCGTTACAATTTGGTAAAGTATTCGGAGCGTATCTAGCGTGCTTGAAATCTGTGCAGACGTGAAATGGCATGATTTCTTTTTTTCTCTTTCTTTCTCGCTTCTTATAAAGAAAAACGCTAGCCAAACTTGGAAGCATCATCGTCGGTTTATTGCGTGTGTAAAACATTAATCATTGCGCGCGTGCATTCGAAATCACTGAATAAACCTTCCAATGTAGTTTTACTGTTCCTCTTGTATATTCATAATACTCTTCTCTATCAAGATTTATTTCCAACACTTCCACAACACTTTTCAGACTTTTTTGTTGTAACATCAGATCGAGAAAGTGCACAATGAGAGAATTATAAAAAAAAAATTAAAATTACTGGCATTAAAAAATCAATTGGATTTTTAATACATGGAGATGTATTTTCTTTTCCTCTATAAAAATAAATAAGTATAGTAAAAATAAATGAGAGAAATCATCGTATTTTGTTTTATATTAATTCAAATCAAGTGTATTGACTCGATTCTAATTTTCGTTGCACATCTTTCTCTGTATTTATACAAATACTTTCAACGATGGAAATTAAAAATAATGAAATACACACAGGATTTTTGCATATACACATAATAGCACATCGATCACGACTTTTCGGTAACTTTAGTTCAAATTCTTTCTAGAAAATTAGATTCATATTTATCTAAACATAAATTGAAAATACTGAATATATTATGAAATAAAATATTAAATTTGATTTGAAATCCTTTCTCTTCAATGACAAAAGTTTTTTATCCTCTCTTCTTATACAGTCTTATTGCAATCTTGATTTTAGGCTAAAGTAGTGATATATTCGGAATTCATTCTCGACTTGCCGCCCGAGCTTCAATATTTTTATGAATTCCTACATATAGCTAATGTAATAAACGCAAAAATTCAAAATTGGCTACTCATTAATTCAGCACAAAAAATCTTAAAAAAAATAGCACGCAAGTGCATATTAATAAAATATCATGTTGAGGGGATTAGATATTAGCTTCGAAAAAAAGAGACAAAAGGAAAGACAGGGAAGAAAAAGGGGAGAAAGAAAGGGAGAGAGGTAGAAAAGAATAGCGAAGGCGATGACATGCAAGTACAAATCGCATATTGTACATGTCAGAGTTGCCAACAAGTTTCGTCCACTTCATTGGAAGAATTAATTCCTAAACCACATTTCGTAACAATCCCATTATCACGTCAACGTATTTCATAAGCATTTAAATCTCGACCACGAGCGATCGCGATTTTTAATCTCGGCTATCGTCACTTTTAAACGATCCAAAACTTCTTCACGCACTGCATATATGTGACAGAATTATTGCAATCGAATCTATCTATATAACAAACTAAAATATGTTTGGACATCGTGACCAGTCACCTTTGTTTTTATGATCCCAATATTCGCCATTATAAACAAAACAACGGCTGTCCGTGTATGGATCCTGCTTCTTTCTAAACCATAGAGGTTCGTACGTCTCATAAGATAATCCTGTGGAGAAATACAAAATTCTATAGCATAAAAAACAAAATTCTATAGCATAAAAAAGGAACTTAATTTTCACGATTTAACCATACAAACAAACATACCTTGTGCTATAGCCTTTTCGGAGTCATGCTCGCGAGCTCGTCTAGTAGCTCTTTGTTTTTCCTCTAAACGCAATTTTTCTGCATTGGCTTCGTCCCATCGTCCATCCTCCATTAATCGTTGATCAGGCCTCAATCGAGAATCTGTTGGAGCTGTACCTTCTTCTGGTTCGTTCAATTGACACGCTAGTTCCGTGAATGAATAATATTTCTCAGAGTCTTCGCTGCAATAGTATATTTAAGTATTGAAATATTTCAAATGTATTTTTAAGATATTATGTAAAGAGGAGGGTACAACTTTAAGATATTACGTAAAGAGGAGGGTACAACTTTTATCATTTTGCGATCGTGCGGGGATCATTTTATTTAATCAAAAATTGTTAATTAATTATAAGAGCGCTATACTCAAGAAAAAATTATTACATTTATACACTGAAATAAAGACTAAAATATCCTCATTTACATTCAATTACGTTGAAATGGTCAATTATATTTGAATAATTTAAAAACTAATTCACAATTATTAATTCAAGAATTAATTTTTAAATGACCGAAGCATAATTGATAGCGATTTCATAACGATGTTAATAAGAAAATTATTAATTAAACTTTCGTGTAAACGTAACAATTTTTCTTTCAGCGATAATATCACTGTCATCATTTTTGGTTTTCACAAAGAAAATTACATAAGTGTAGAAATAAAACGATTCTTGAACGATCGTGAAAAAGTTGTGCCTTCCTCTCAAATAAAAGATCTTTTCGATCGATTTTTATTTTGAGATATACTTTTCAACATGGAAATTAATTCTATTGGAAAAAATCGTCGATATATATGTATAATGATATAAAATTTATATACAACTTTAAAAAATGAAATAAATAAACGGGTTTAATTTTTACATGGATATTATTGCTATATACTTACGTAGGCATACGTCGTTTCCAAGCTAATATATAAGGACCTGTTTTATAAACTGGATTATCGAGTGTGCCAGACGTGCTGATTACCGGAGCTATTTCGATCTTTGAATCCCATGTACCTTGCACTACCCATTTGACTTCCTTGTTGGAATTCATGACTACGCCCTTCACCTTGCGCTGACTGTCTCGCGAGAAATATGAGTACGGTATGTACTTCAAATGGCACTTGATACCTTCTTTATGATTTACAATATCCATATCGCCACTCTGATCGACCCACAATCTTCCGACTATAATATTATGTACCGTAGTAGTGACTTTTCGCCATGTGTAATGATGCTGGCCATTATTAAATTCTAAATGAGCAGTACCCAAAGGAATCACCTATTCAAGCAAAATCACAGAATTTCATTTTCAAAACTGTTGTATTTAGAAAGAACAATGGTTCAAGAATAATGCGCATAATTATTTGATTTGACGACGAAATTGAGTGATTATTTGCGATATGTATTGTATAATCGGTATGTCTTTTCAGATGTATCAAGATATTGTACCTGCAGATATTTTCCACGAAATTTAGAAGCCATTGTAAATTCTTGCCAACATCGCCATTTCTTTCCTTCGCAATGTTGAGCTAGCATAGGCGGGTGATGAGACACTTGCTCTGAAATCGCGCGCCATCCAAGATCATCTGTACGATCGCATTCGTAAGTTTCACCCAAAAGGGGATTGAAAGGCTTTCCCGTTCTAGCGGCGGTTGTAGCGTAACTAGACACAGTGAACGCGGCTACAAAAGCCATCTGTTCATAACTATCTGTACATTCTGCAGCCCTATTTATATATAAAAAAGCAAAAAAATTACGTCAATCATCATTTCACTTGCATAAATAAGACGCGACCAAAAATATCTATACCTATCAAGAATATTCGCGTATTCATAGTCTTCTGTTAATCGTTGAAGCATACTGAGCGGTTCAGAAAAGTTGACCGGCATAGGAATTTTGGACAAATCTTTGCCAATGCAGTTTTTCATTATACTCCATAGGTTCAAAGGATAATTTGGTTTGTCAGGTACCTTGATCCTTCGTTTCCGTTTCGAAATGGTGGTCATCCCGGTGCTGCTGCTGTCATTATTGGATCGCCAGCTTGTCTGTGTTATAGAATATTAAAAAAAAAAAAAAAACATCTACATCCTACGTTACATGTCATTTTACTTGAGAGAAGGAAAGAAGAGAAAGAATGTAATATGCTTACAATATCCAGATCGTTGGTGATTCTAACAGCCGAGAGAGTCTGCGTAGCAGTGGAATCGGTCACAATGAGGAAGGAATCGGTTCCAGTGGAATCAGAGACAGGCAAGGGCGTTGGATCTCCTTCTGAACTGGAGCCATCGTCACTACCTTGGGAATCGGTGCGATCTCTCGCATGGGAAATGGAATTGCTCGTGGCAATGGGTATAGTTACTGTGAAAGTGTCTGATTCTTGGGCGTCGTAAAATTCGGCATTATCCTCTTCATCCTCCGATGGTGACGTTGTAATTGCGGGATCTGCAAAGTGATAATTTTCCATTTGACAAGCGACAAGCGACGCGAACGCGGAATGTGAGGTATGATATCGCGTAGAAATTCCAAGCTGGAACAGTAAAAAATTGGACGGAGCACGTGAACGCGGAATGTTGTACAAAGTCGTCACTGATCGCATGAAAATCGTCTGGATAAGCATTGAGATAAGGAATCAAATATTTATCTCGGCGCAACGCGACGGAATCGAGTTGTTGGTCATTGAGAACGATGCGGAACTCGGAAGGAAAAGGCGCGTATAAATTACGACGCGACGGCATGCGCGATCAAATTACGCCAGTTGACGCGAGTCACCCGCGTTCGCGAGATCGTATCGCATAATAAAGAATCGATATGACGTCCCGCGAGCCCCGCGCGGCAAGACCACCGCGTGGGTCCGTCTCGAGAGTTGGGGTTCATTTCGCGCGACCGAGAAACCGATTTCGTGCGTTCGGCTCTGCCCACCCTCCTTTGCCTTTTCAGACTTCCGTTTCCGTCGCGTCACCTCGAATCGAATCGAATGTGCCGCCGCGCTGTCGGATAGCGCTCCGGCCTGTGACCCGCTCACTGCTTACTGCTCGCTCAATCAAACTGACGTGACGCGACGCGACGCGGTGCGGCGTTGCGGAGGAACGCTTTAGTTTCGTCCGCTTCGCTCCGTCCCGAGTGCACTCTCTTCGAGGTGCGCACAGTTAAAAAAAGGAGGACATCACAGGCGATACAACCAACACGATTCAGGAACGATACATTCCTCTCTAATCGAATTATACGCGATTTCCGCTCTCCTCTCGATTCTGCGCCAATTCTGCACGACTCTCGGTGACCGCGAGAATCATTGTGAAACACCAATAACAAGCCGTGAATGTGCTCGTTGTATTTTTCTCGGGCAATTATCATATCTTTTGTTACCTTCGACACGCCGATCATCATCCTACTGTATCTGCACCAAAATCAATCGCATCGCTCGGAATTTGGGATATCGCGTTATCGGATAATGGAAAGAAAAAATGATTCTCCACTACCGTGATTCCGCGAGATCCGCTCCAACCGTTCCGGGAGCTCTCGCCGATTAAGCCTTCAACTCTCGGAGGAGACGGAAGCAGCACACCCGATCGTGTCGTGTGCGGATGTACGTACGATATACATAAATTACTACGTTACCTATATACGGGACGGGAGATGTCAGACGAGAGTACAGCGCGGATAAACCCTCTATTTTCTTCTATGTATATAGCCAATCGTAATCCGTATACGAATTTACGGATGGACGATGCATACGTAGGCATACGTAGATCTGCGTAGACCACGGCTGACGTAATCACGTGATAACGCGACGCGTTGCATTGACGCGGCGATGCCTCCTGGAGGCCACCTAGCGCGAACACGGACAAGCGACTGTAGCCGCTGAGATTTAAATTTTCGCTTCCACGTCTCGAATATCGTATATTTTTATATAAGAAAGAAAAAAGATAAAAAAAATGCTAACTCGGCTAAATGCTAACGCAAGATATGAATTTAAAAGTAAAATTTTTGTTCTGTAAAGACCTCCAGTTATAATCTGGAGATCATTGTGTTTTGGACATCATTTAATTGCCGAGATATTTAATTAGTTTCAATATACTACAAAAAATCGGTGGTAAAAAAAAAATGTTACCTAGAAAAAAATTTACATTTAGTTAAAATTTCGACAGAGTTATTATATTTCTTCACGTAGTGCAGCATGTATGTAAATTTAATATATGTCCTTTCTCTCTCTCTCTCTCTCTCTCTCTCTCTCTCTCTCTCTCTCTTCCCCCTCTCCCTTCAAAATGTTTTAATTAATTTCAATTTTTAAAACTTGAGTAATAAAACTATTCTTCAGATAACCTAAGAAGATATCTTCTATAGAGAGAGAATTTTAATTTTGGGTTAGTTATACAAACATATAAAAAAATTAGAAAACCGATAATAATCGGTTAATAATGATTTGTTACTTGTTATTTTTGTTAAAAAAAAATTGATTCTAAATAATATAATTAGGAAGCATATATTCAGAGAGTGATTTTTAAGTATTAATAAACGAAATTGTGTTTAACAAATTAAAACAGATTTCATTATCATCGTTTTCTAAAATTAAATAAAATTTGGTGCTTTTAAGCAATAATATGATAGCAGTAAAAGTATTAAAAATGTGCCGACAAGTGCATGCTAACATTGTTAACGAAACGAAATAGAAAAGAATAAAAATCAATTAATTTACGTGAAGGTCTGTGTCCTCCCGCAGGCGTCGCTGAAGGAATCGCATGTTGCGCAGCTTCCTCCAGATGGGAATGCTGCCTAGCTAATTGCTCGACCATTTTCTCTATCCGTACTTTCTGATCACGTTCGTGCTGCAGCATCTTTTTCCACTTAGGCTCTTGTTGTTGGGCTAGTTGCAAGTAATCGCTGCTCGTCTGCAACAACATATTCAATCTGTTGTCATAAGTTGCGTTTTATGTGAGATCACATCGGTGATAAATCGCATCAATAGAGAGAATGCCAATGTCGAGGGCAATTTCGTGAATGAGACAACTCTGATTGGCAAGAGAATTGAACTCTGCTCTCTGCAAATCTTGCGAATTTCTACGTAGACTTTGAACGTATCATTCATATAAAAAGTTAATTACTAACTCTCGACTGTATCTCGAGATTTTCTTTTCTTTCCACTCGTTGGATGAATCACGCTCAGTCATGCTATATATAATATCGTAAGATTTACAAGATGTTCACAAAACAAGTTCAAGAGTCTATTCAACAAGTTCAGTAAAATAATGGCAAATTAATGTTATCATCTTTCAAAGCATTACTCAGATCCCATATTATGCGAAATCCTTAATTCGACTTGATTTTTTAAGAATATATTTAAAGATTTTGGCGGCAAATTTTGCTGTACTAAAAAGTTACTACAGCCATGATTGTTGATATCTTGACATTGAGAAAAATGTAGAAAAAAAAAACATCATTCGCTGATACTTTGCGTCGTACAATTTTACATTTTTGATTATCATTTGGTTTGAACTTACACTAATCATAGCATTTGCCGCAATCCGGAAAAGTGTGGCTCGTTCACTGACGATCTTGAATTTCGCTGCTAATTCGAGGGACGGAGGCTCTATCATTTCCAAATCGGATAAAGCTCGTTGGAGCCCAGATCCCTGCTTAAGCATCAAGTCATTGCATGCTTGTAGATCATCCAATCGTCGCGTTAGATCCTTAATCACAGACGCAGTTTCTACGTTTTGATTGTCGTTATCTTGATACTCCTCCTCCTCTTCTTCTAAAAGAGATTTCGCCGCATAACGTCGCCGAAGTACTAAAGCTCAATAATATATAAGAAAAAGATAGATGCAACACGACAGTTATGCAAATGTATAATCATCGTATCGGTATTGCAGTCGTTTGCGATGCAAATCAAATTCATTAATTATACACGCACGCACGCACACAGTATAGTACAATAATCTATATAATAGATGTAAAAACGTTCATTAAATTAATTATAGCAACGGAATATTCTATTAATACTGTGTGCAACGGTTGATTCAAATTCGAAATATCTCAAAGTTTAATATTAACTTTGTAATTCGAGTAAACTTTATAATATCTAAAATATATAAATCACATTAATTCTAAATTTTACATTTTATACAGGATATTTTCCAATCTCTCAAACACTTAATAAATAAAAAGAATAAAAAAGATAAGTCTTTCTTGAAGGTTAATTCATAATGTTAATTAATAAAGTTAAAATCTATTCGTAATAAATATATTGACTCTCTTTAGGAAATATAATAACTTGAATTTGATTATTTTACTAATCGCACAAAAACATTTTTTTAAATCCCTATTTCTTAAACTGTTGATGTACGAGTATTATATATATAGATAGAGAAATACTAGCTTATTAAAATTTATTTAACAAAAATTTTCAAGTTATTGTTCATCGATTTTAATAAAATCTTTTTTAATGTTTATAAAATCATAGTTTCTAATTAACTAATTTATCAAAATGAAAATTTTATTACATTTTAAATTTCTATGCATCAAATTACAGTATTTTAAGCAAAACTATTTGCAGATATTAACTTCCACAGTTATTAATATAAATAAAAAACTCTCCGTTTGCAATATATCATATATTTTTACTCCGTCCGTTTGCAATCTGAGTCTTTTTTATCCAATCCAATTTTTTTTCATTGTTTTAGGCTTTCAAAAAAATATGAAAAACTTCAAAGTTATTTTTCGACATCTCTATTATATATCTACATTACTAAATAAATTTTTTAACTCTAATGTTAAAATCATCATTATAAAAATTAAAAGTTCAATAAAAATGACAAAGAAATCTGAGAGTACAATTTCGCTTATGCTGAAAAAGGTTCAAATTGTAGACGGAGGATTAAGGGAATCCTAAAGTCGCCTTATATTACCGTTTATTTTTTAAATAAATATTTTTCGAACTGTTTTTATACACAGATTTGAAAATCCTTTTTTAAAGTAATAAACGATAATGTAATCCAATTGAGTTTATATTAAAAATGAAAAAAAGTTGGAAAATTAATTAATCGGCTTTCAGCGTCGATTCATATAAACAATATATTTGCTTTATATACTATACTTTGAACATGTATAATAAATCTTGATTCTGATTAGGGATTACGTAAACAAACAATATCGAGTTCCTAGAATTAGATTTAGATAATTAATATAAAAGAGTTAATTAGAAAATACAAATGTTTGTGAAGATCTTATTGAATTGATATAAAGAGACGACTTTAGGCTCCCTTTAAATAGATGGAAAAAAGTATTCAGAAAATTTCGATGTACCTAGATGTACCGAAAAAACGACAGGTTTACGCAATACACAGGCACGATCTATTGTACAATCGTACAAACCAGATTCCATCGCTTGGATAGCCTTGGCTTTTGCTAACTCGAGAGCCGTGACCCATTGCTGTCGCTCCACCTCGGTTGACGCCTTGATGTGGAAGGTCTGCGTGCCGCCGTTGCTCACGACGAAAGTGCAGGCATCCACCGTGTGTATTAAGGCCCCGTGTAAGGAAATTGTCCCGCGGCAAGTGTGAGACATCTCCGCGGGATTTCTGAAACAAGGAGTAACGGAGACGCAACAGTCTCAGGAACGCGTCCCTCTCAGGTCACCCCGAGATTGCCGAATGATACAGAGAAAGACAGACGTGAGTTTGCAATCGGGAGGGACTCGATTTTTAATACGACGATCCGGACGATTCGACCGTGAACAAGCTTCATTCAAGCGACCACCTCTCCCTCCCCCTCAAAAAAAGGAAAAAAAAAACAGAAAAAACAGAAAAATTAACATAACAATGTAGCAAC
>Ga0157363_1003081_pt1 | contig 14951 bp, 11 predicted proteins | sample AttsexASBM1_FD_111477 | JGI IMG/M metagenome (GOLD analysis project Ga0157363, IMG submission 111477) | Fungus gardens microbial communities from leaf cutter ant in Ribeirão Preto, State of São Paulo, Brazil - Atta sexdens ASBM1 | ecosystem: Host-associated > Fungi > Mycelium > Unclassified ...
TAGTTATCACCTTTGGGAAACTCTATTTGTTCTCTTAGGATTTTTCTAAAGATAAGTCATATGTATAATACTATTAGACAATATTGCTTAGGATTTTCTTAGAGATATAAACTCTTCTAAAACCCCATAAAATTTATCCAGTTATCTCAACATTGTCTCTTTTTTTCATTCCTTGGCTTTCTTCCTCCTCTTGTCTATTTATCACTTTATCTTCTCCTATGCTTTTCTCAATGCTGCTTCTACTTCTTTTTAAACTTTTTCATTCTTTTTACAAACTCCATTACTCTCTCTACTTTCTTCTTTCTTCTAATATCCACTTCTATTCTCAATCCACTTCTATAATTTGCTATAAATGGAAATACCTTAGTTGCTGAATATGTTTTATTATAACTCTACTATTGTTAACCATTAATACCAATTATTCTGTCTGTAATCTATAAAGAACTATAAATATTGCTCTAGTTCCTAGTTCATATGCTTAGTTTAACTGTCTATTTATAGATAAAAATACTGTCTGACTCTTAGGTGTTGGATCTCTGTGCTAGTATGAATTTTCAGTATCTTTCTACAACTTTCAGATAAACTCAGGTAACTACAAAAACTGTCCCAAAGCTCCTACTACATATTCAAAACTTCAAGTTAGTACTTACCAAAAAAGACTTCAATACCCTTCTAGATCACTGTCACTAGAATTATGCTATTGAACTAATGTTTAGTGTAGAGCTCAAGCTTCCTAAAGTCTACTTCTTATTGTTCATAGAGTAGTCTGAACTTAATGCTTTTCTTGCTAAGAATTTCTGTACTAGTTGTATTCATTCCTCTAAATATTGTAATGGTAAAAAACAGATACCCTCTCCCACTAATCTCTAAGCTAATGTTCAAACTTCAAGATATGGTATGTTGAGATTTTAACAATGTTTGCATAAAATCTAGAAATAAATAAATAAAACTATCTTTTACACTAACTACAGTCTTTTCAAGCCTTTAGTAATGTTTTTTGGAATAATTAATAGTTTTATCATATTTTAGACTATGATAAATGATATCTTTCAGAGCCTTATGGTAAAATAGATTATGATAGTATATCTGGACAACATTCTTATTTTTACTTAGATCTTAAAAAAGTATTGTAGAGTTCTCAAAGTCTTAGCTAAGTACAAGTGATTTTTATATTCTGAGAAGTATAAGTCCAACAAATAGTAGATTAAGTATCTAAAATTAGTAATCTCAGAAGATCAAGTATTAATGGATCTTATTAAGATAGCTAGAGTTTGTGACTAGTCTACTTTATAAAATTATATAAATATACAGATATTTTTGGAATTGACTAACTGTTATAACTTAAAGACCTTAGGGTTGGTCAAGAAGAGGAATCTTGTATAGAGTTTACACAAGAGAACTCAATAGAGAACTCTATACAAGATTGTCTACCTTATATACTAAACTACTATAGTCCATGCATATCATTCTTCTAGAACCTTCTACCTTTTCCTCTATGATCTCATGACTTGTGACTATTACTATGACTATGTCATCTAATGTGACAGATGTATGACAGGTGACCATGATGTCACTCTAACTCTAACCCTAAATCTAAGAAAGGAAAATAAAAAAAAAAAAAGAAGAGAAGAGAATTAAATAAAGAAACCAGTATCCAAGCTTTGCATATCTGACACCAACTTTGATTATAAATTCATTGTGGTTTCTCAAACATAGCTCATTCTCTTTTCAATGTCACCAGTAGCAATACCACTTGGGTTTAGAGTTTGAACCAGCAGTATAGTAAAGATATACTAAAGAAAGCTATTACTATAGTTCTGGTTCTAACCTTTCTGAATACTACTACACTATTCAGAGTTGAAGCTATCTGCTTCAACTAGCAGATAGCTTAGACTTCATGATTAGAACAGTCTTATCCCAATAATCTAAGAAAGACAACAAGTGGTATCTTATTATGTTTTTTAGCAAGCTATTGTCTACAGTTAAGTACAACTATGAGATCTGTAACAAGGAAATGTTAGTAGTTATTCAGGCCTTAGAGGAGTGGAGATACTTTTTGGAAAATATGACTATCCCAGTAGAAGTCTGAACAAATCACAAGAACTTGAGGTACTTCATGATAGCCAAAGAGCTTAACTGTAAGCAAGCATAGTAGTTGTTATACCTCATCTAGTTTTATTTTAAGTTATATTACTGTTTTAGCAGATTAATGAATAGGTTTGACACTTTATCTTGAAGGCCTAACTATAGCACTAGCTTTCATGATAATGATAATGTAGTGCTAATCAAGCTAGAGTTTCTTGCTGTTCATGTCTTAGAAGATGTAATAGTAGAAGATAAAGAGAAGGCCTTGTTAATGAATATCTACTACAGGAACTAGTTAGGTAAATAAGAATAGTTAGTAGCAAAGATAGTATGAGAGCTTCAACAATCATCTACAAGATCTGTATACATTACAAAGTGGTCCAAGAGTGGTGGTTTGCTTTTGTTCAGAAGTAAGATTTATATCTTTAATATTTCTGATCTCTACCACTATGTTATCTCTCTTTATCATCACTCAAGAATAGCAAGCCATACAGAATTTAAAAGACTTTGAAATTAGTATTTCAGAACTACTGGTAGTCTTAAATGTCAGTTAGTATGTTAGCATTTGTAACTTATATATATATATGCAAATAAAGCCTATCTGATATCTTTCTCTCATAGAATTGTATTCTCTTCCTATCTCAAACATACAATGGAAAATAATCAGCATAAACTTCATTGTGGAACTTCATTGTGGAACTCCCAGAGTCTATAAGATTCAATGTAGTAATAACTATTATAGATCCAGTATTTAAAATGATTCACTTTATTCTAACCCATACTATAGTAAGTGCTAAAAAGTTGCCCTCTTTATACAAGAGTTATATTGCCCACTTAGATTTTAATTTTATTATCTACTACCTAATATTCATAAACTAATGAACAAACTGAATAGGTAAACCAAGAGCTTAACTAGTGCATCAAGCTCTTTATAAGCAAAAAACAAGATGACTAGCATGATCTTCTGCTCCTAGCCAAATTTTAGCATAATAATTATATACATTCATTTACCTAGCAACTCTTTTTCTCTTGATACTAGATATTTTCTATAGATGGGGTTCAGCTCTATCAAAGAGAGTTTGAGCTCAAAGAGACGTCATAGTTTAAGAAATAGATAAAGTCTATACTAAAAAAAGCTAAAGCTACTGTTTATAAGTTTTAAAATAATATAATCTGGTATTACAGCTAATATTACATACTTACTCATTACAAACCTATTGTAATTACTAGAACATAATTAAGAACTATTAGGTTCTCCTCTCTATTTAAATTACTATTATTTTGATTGTTTTCATATTCTAACCTTCTTTCTTACCCTACTATTTTCCTATTCCTACAGTTTTTTTGCTAAATGTTTGAATTATCCATAGCTATAACACTTCTATGGTATACCTCTATTACATATGAGTTATACCTAGTACAAACTCTGCCCACTGTTGTTGTAGATATATGATAACTGTATTTGTTCTCTCTATCTCTTCTATTAGAATAGGCTTTACTAGTACCTGCTATTGAGTTTCCTATCTTCTAGACTAACTTGAGACTATAGTATCTGTTGCCATTGTGCCCTACTAGTACTTGCTGGTATGTTTGTCCTTGGTACTAAAAGTCCTATCTCTTTTCTATTTCTTAACCTCTCTTTTTTTCTTCTATTCTTTCTTCAGTGTCTGTCTAGATTAGTGGCATATTCATACCACTGCTTGATGCTTCTTGGAGGTCTTTCTGTCTCTATGAACTTCTTCTGAATTACTTTATTCATTCTTACTAGAGATCTTTCTTCATACCCACTATCTCTTTTAAACTTTTGCACAAATTTCTTCATTGTCCTACTCTCCTGCTCTACTTTCTTTAACTTTGTCACCTTCATCATCTTGTTATCTTATCCTCCAAATTCTTTTTTCAAGTTTATCTATTCTCCTATCATTGCATATTCCAATGTTTTTGCCTCCAAATCTTTTAAAATATTTTTCTTCTAAATATCTGCTAGCTCTCCTTATACTTATGATACTACCTACTAAATCTGCTATTTGTTGTAGCAACCACTAACCAAGATGGTCAACAGGTTACTTAAGTAGTCTTATAAGATAAAAGTCTCATGGAAATCACAAGAGAATTCAACAAGGAGTTTCTAATATATTACTATCCTATTTATATAATAGATATATAATTTATACTAGTAATGAATTGTCATGTAACATGTCATATAGCTACAATTATGTATTTCTTCATTTTCCAAGAAATAAAAACAAAAAGAGAAATTGTAAAGGAACTGGCTCTCCTAAAACTTTCTTCTTTCATGTTTTTTGGCTGATCTATGTTCCATAATTCTTTCCCACATCTGTACTCATCTACTTATCTGCTTTTCTATACTCCAGACCACTTCAGACTGCACACTAATACTCCTAACTATTTAGATATGTCATTGAACTCACTTTTATGCACTCCCTTATTCTTTTGTAACACTCTATGGTCTTTCAAAGTCCTCTAGTATCATCTATACACCTGCTTATATATTTCCCCATATTCCAGAAGTACCTACTAAATACTCTGGCTCTTTTCTATCTTAGTTTCTTTATTTTAAACTGGTCCTGATTATTTAACTGTCATCATTTCTTGCTTATTTAATTGTAATTCTGACACATTAGAATGAACCAGTTATTATATAAAGTAGTCATCATCTTTAGAAATCTCTATTCTATTCTCTTAGGATTTCCTGAAGATGAGTGTATAGTTCAGTAATTTCTTAAACAATAGACTTAGGATTTTCTGGAGATTTGAAGTGCTAGGCCCTTTCACCCAGTCACCCTAACAGAAATCAAATTAAAATAAACAAATAATAAAATATAAGAGTTTAAGCATATTATGACACTTTTTTACTACTGTTTTCCTCATTCTCATTCTGATATATAGCCTATACACTATCAAAAAACCCAAAATTTTATCTGCTTCTCTGTTGAATGTATGTGGCTTTACCACTTCTACATTTAATTTAGTATTGGATCAGAGAACTACTGCTACTGCCTCTCCTTTTGTTTTTTCTGTCATCAGTGCCTATATCTATACCTATATAGCCACCAGCTGCTTTTAGTACTGTCTAACTACTTATTCATAATTGTCTGAGCTATATTAACTCATATTGGTGTAAAAGAATAGAGAGTTGATCAGAGATGGTGATAATGAAAGTAGTGATAGTATAGGAGAAAAAGATATGCATAAAGATAAAGAAGAGAAACTGGTACTAGCCTCACTCTCAGAATTGTACTTGGAACTTAATGCTATCTTGGTAGGTACTAGCAGTACCCTTCTTGTTTGCTTTACACCATTTACTGACTATCTAAACTACCAACTACTACCCTAATGAAAATATATACAATTTTGACTTAAGAAGATTATTCTATTTTAGACAGAGTCTTAGAGACATCTACCATTCTTCTGCATATACAGGTTTACTAAGCACCAGTAAGCTTTAATACAAAACAAACAACTAGGCTTTCCCTATCTAACTAGTATACTCCTTAAGCCTAGGATCTGGTTATTTTTCTTGACTTTAGATAGTATTGCTTTTGGTCAAGAATAATGTGAGAGTAAGAGAAAAGTATAAAGAAGACACTAAGCTAGATAATCTCAAAAGTAAGAATCAAGTTCTAATGTTATAACCTAAAACTAAGAGTAAGGTTAAAAGAGAAACCTTGTGTTAGGTTAATACAAAAGAACTTAATTGTTATGACTTAAAGACCTTAGGATTGGTCAATGAGCAGAATCTTATAGAGAGTTACATAAGAGAACTTGATAGAGAACTTCATACAGAATTGTCTACCTTATATACTAAAACCTCATGATTTATGCCAACTACTTCTAGTCTATTCTAAACAGCCATGTGTTTGCCTTAAGGTCAATATATGTTAAACATGCTGTATGACATCATTCTTTCAGAACTTTCTGCATTCTTCTATGTGACATGTGATCATGTGACCATTTGCAATAGAATAATGGTGATATCACATTAATTCTAACCTTAAGTCCCAAAAGTAGAGAAATAAATGAAAATAAAAGTAAAAAAGGAAATGTTAAATGAAAAGACTAGCTGTTGTGTGTTATAATACGAGAGTGTGGACAGACTTTAGGTAAGATTAGGGTTAGTGGACAGGAATAGGACAGTAGTATATTATTAGTCTACAACAGAAGGAGAGCATGTGACCTGGAAGTCATGTGAGATGATGTCATAGGCCTAGAGTAGTCTAGAAGGGTCTACGAGGCTAGAAGAGCCTAGACGATGACGTCAGGGAGCATGTATACCACATTGCTACCACATGTAGGACACATGGACATTAGGGCAGGATGCACAGTCTTGCACAGTCACTGCGGAGTAGACATGAGGCAGACACATTGTTGTAGCACGGACCATTTGTAACTTATATAAATAGAGTAGCAATGCAGCGAGGGCTTCTTGTCGAGTTCTCTTGTAATTCCCCCACTCTTTACTTGATAGCCCCACTGGAGAGCTTTGCTAGTTGTGAGATCATTTGTCCTTGAGTGACGAGTGGTTGCTACAACATTGTGGCTACCACTTATCAAAATAATAAATGACAACACAAGCGGTAAAATCTCAAAGTAAGATTATCAAGTGGAAATTCACAAGAGAACTCGACAAGGAGTCTCTTTTTAATTAAGGTCCTATTTATATAAATGGTTCATGGTCTGTGCTACTAATAATTAAACCTGCCCTATAGTCCATGCTTCAACCTCATGCTTGCCTCACTTCTTACTCAAGGCTACCATGTATACTCCATGTGCCCTGACATCACCTTCTAGATTCTTCCACCAGGTTCTAGGCCTATGACGTTACATCATGTGACATGTCATGTGACTTCCTTGTCACATGCCCTTTTCATCGTCTCTAAAGAAAAAGAAAATAAAGAAAAGTAAAATCAGAAAAAATAAAATAAAATTGTTTATGTCTAAAGCGTCCTATAACACTAGCATCCAAGGTTCACAACTCTGACATCAATAGAGTTCCAAAGTGCAATATATCTACTATTACAATTTAAATCTTAAAGTGTTAAGATAAGAAAGAGAACCTTATATTAGATAAATATATTATATCTAGAAACTTTATTAAGTTCTCTTGTATTGATCCAATATACTAAGACAGGTGGTCTATACTACTACTGCAGTTAGCCTATTCTAATAACTATGTGTTTTTCTTGATATTAACATATGTAAAACACATTATATAACATTATTATTTTAGAAACTTCCATGTCCTTCTATTGTGACATATGACCTTGTGACAGTGACAGTGACTGGTGTGACAATTTGTGACAGTAACATTATGCTTAACCTTTAACTCTAAGTTTATAAAAATAAAAAAGAAATTGAAATTAGTTAAAGTCTACTATCTTTCATTCTGATATCTACCTTATATATGCTAGACTATTAGTCTATGTTACATTAAACCTAGCCTACTCTAAAGAACATGTATATTATATACCACTGATATATAGTATAACATTATTCTCTAAAATCTTCTATATTTTTCTATATGACATTTGTAACTTGATATGTAATAGTTATATATGATATTATGCTAACCTCTAATCCTAAGTTCAAAATAAGAAAATAATGAGAAAAGAAAAGAAATAAATAAAGTCTATTATCTTCAACTTCAATTATATAAGGTTCCTTTTTTGACTCAACTCTAAGTCTTGAATTATAACAAGACAGAACTTAAAGAAGACCTACTAGTATTTATAGAAATTAAGTCAAGTTCAGAGTATGAGTTTGAAAAAGAAGCTAGCATTAGCTCTACTCTATTTCTTTATATATTATCATCATTTTCTATATCATCACTATCAGAATCAAAAACAGTGGAATTGTTTCTCTTCTATTTCTCTTCTCTTATTCAAGTTTTTTCTATTTTTCTGATTCTTTTATCTCTTTTATTTTGAACTTAATAAAGAAAGAATAATATAATATCAAGTGTGATTGTAGCAAATGTCACTGTCACTGTCACAATATTATGTGACATATCAGAAGGATAATATCATATATCATATAAGATAATAACTTTTATCTATATAACTTATAATATTTAGAGCAAGCTAGATGTAAGTATATACAAACTATTTACTAGATATATAAAGTAGACATACCTGTATTAGAAACTTTACTAAGTTCTTTTATACTAAACAATATAAGTTTCTTCTTTTAACTAAATACTTAGTTATTAAAACTAAAGACAATAGACTTAGTTTTTTCTCATTTTATCTTTATATTGGGAACTTAGGGTTAGGATTAGTATGATATCACAAGTCACATGATTATATGTTATATAGAAAAACATAGAAAGTTTTGAAATAATAATATTATATATCAATAGTATATAATCTGTATAGCCTTTAGGATAAGCTAGAATTTATATAGTATAAACCATTAGTCTAGTGTATATAAGTAAGATACATTGTACTTAAGAACTCCATCAAGTTCTCTTATGTAAATCTTATCTTAACTTTAAGTCTTCAATTGTAACATTAGTTTTAAGTTATAATAACTATCACTTTTATCATTATTCATACCAATCAATTTACTTTTATACTACAACATGAGTTATTATAACTTTATCAATATAGATTAAATTTTACTTTAGATAAGATAGCAGCAGAAGTAGATAGTGATATTACAAATATTGTTGATAGCTAAAATGTTGTAGCAACCACTAGTTGTAACGATCTTGTAGTATGCTTACTTCAGCAAAGCTCTTATCTGGCTATCTAGTAGTAGGGATTACAAGAGAACTTGACAAGGAGCCCTTAGTGCATTGCTACCCTATTTATATAATTTACAAGTGGTCTGTACTACAACAATATGTCTACTGTACCTCCTGCTCTAAAGGCCATATGTCTACCTTATGTCTACTCTGCAGTGACTGTACAAGACTGTACATCCTGCCCTAACATCCATATGTTGACCATGTAGTAACAATGTGATGTACATACTCCCTGACATCATTATCATCTAGACTCTTCTAACCTTGTAGACCCTTGTAGACCTATAGACCACTCTAGACCATTCTAGGCCTATGACATCATCTTACATGACTTCTAGGACACATGCCCTTTCCTGTTGTAAACTAATAATAATTACTACTGTCTATTTCTGTCCTCTAACCCTAACCTTAAAAGTCTGTCCACACATTCATTTTATAACATAAAAAAGAAATAGAAAGAGAAGAAAAAGCAGTGACTCCAAGATCTAATATTGGATCAAATATATATCAGAATGAAAATAAAAAATGCTTTAATAGAGAAATAAATTTAGTGAGTGTTATCATATATAGGGAGGATTAGCAAATATCTACAAGGAAAATATAATGGAGGACCTGAAAAACAAAAGTTTAGAGTTTTCAATAATGAGAGAATTTCTTACCAACTTGAAACAAGAATTCAGAAATAGAAATGATGAATTAGTGAAAGTAGCAAAATTGAAGAAGATGAAGTAGAAAAGTAAGACAATGAAAAATTTTGTCTAGAAGTTTAGAAAAACAGCAAGAGAAAGCAGTTTTGAAGAAAGACTATTAATTAAGAAGTTTAAGAGAGGAATTTATTTGAAGAAAGCTAATAGAAGTAAAATGTCTTTTCAAAAGTATTAAATAGTAGTATAAGAGAGTAACAAATTTAGATAGATATTGGAGAAAGAGCAGGAGAGAAGAGAAAGAGTTAAGGAAAAGAAGAGGAACTGGAAATCCAGCATCAAGGATGAACATACCAGTAAATACTGGAGAAATACAAAGACAATAATTGTATTAACCCCAAGTTTGGCTAAAAAAGCAGGAGATTCAGTAGGTGTTGGTAAGGCTTGCTCTAATAGAGAGAGTAAAGAGAACAAATACAGTAGTAGTAAACCCACAATAATAGTAGGTAAGATTTGTATCTAGGCAAAACCCATATGCTATAGATATGGATAGAAGAAAGAACTACTGTAATTGTAGAAATTTTGGACATATTGTGAAATATTATAGGAATCAGAGAACAATTAGGCAAGGAAGGCAAATTAGCTACCAGAACAATAATTATAATTTAAAAGAGAATAAGAGTCTAATAATCTTCAATTAAGCTCTTTTACAAATAAGTCTGTAATGCTTAGCAGAGTAATGAATAATATATTTTATTACAACTTGAATAAGGATATATTAGATAGTAGGACAATAAAGTTAGTTATGAGTTCAGAATTTGTGAAAAAACAAGAGTACAAGTTAAAGAAAATCAAAAGACCTATTTATGTGAAGAATGTGAATAGCTCTTTTAAAAAGGAAGGATTTATTGAACATATAGTGGAAGTATATATGTATATTTATTACTAGGAATATAGAGAAAGAATAAAGATTGACATAATCAATGGTCAGAAGTAAAGTGTAATTTTGAGAATACTGTGGCTAGCTTACTACAATTTTGAGATTGACTGGAGGATAAAAAAAGTAAAGATGATGAGATGTCCAGATGAGTGTGAAAAGTAGTAGAGATCAAAGTAGAGAAAGCTATGGTAGCAGAAGTAGAAAGATAAAGAAAAGAAAGAAAAAAAGGAGCAGAAGAAAGAAAAAAGAAAAAACTAAAAAAGAAGAAAATGATAAAAGTAGTAGAAAAATAGAAGATTTGAGATAAAGAGAAGAAAGTGGCAAAGTTAAAGAAAGAAGCTAAGAAATTGGTGCCTTTAAAGTTCCATAAATAGATCCATATCTTTAGAAAGACAGCAAGTAAGAAGATGCTAACAAAGAAGATATAGGATCATACAATAGAGATAAAGGAAAAATTTGTACTAAGGAAGGAAAAGGTGTATCTGTTGTCAAGAAAAAAAAAAGAAGAGGTGTGTAAGTTCATTAAGGAATAATTGAGAAAAGAGTATATCAGACTTTCAAAGTTATCTCAAATAGTACTAGTGTTTTTATAGGAAAAAAGATAGTAAGAAGTGTATAATACAAGACTATAGGTATTTAAATAAATGAGCTGTAAAAAAACAATTATCCTTTGTTTCTTATTTTGGATATTGTAGAAAATATTGGTACAAAAAAGTATTTACTAAATTAGATTTATAAAGAAAGAAAATGAGTGAAAGGTGGTATTTATAACTTCAGAAGAGTTTTTTTAACCTACAGTAATATTTTTTGGGCTTACAAACTCTTCAGCAACATTTCAAATAATGATAAATGAGATCTTACAAGACTTGATAAATACTAGAGAAGTAGTAAGTTTTATTGATAATGTTGTAGTAGGAATAGAGAAAGAAGAGAAATATAGAGAAATAGTAGAAGAGGTAGTAAGAAGGTTGGCAGAGAATGTGAAACTAAAAAAATACAAGTGAAAGGTGAGGAAAGTAAGGTTTTAAGAAGTAGTAATTGGACTGAAAAAGATTAAGATAGAAGAAGAGAAGGTAAAAGGAGTGTTGGATTGGCCAACTTCAAAAGAAGTCAAGAATATACAGAAGTTTTTAAAAACTAGCTAATTATTATCAGTAGTTCATTGAAGATTTGCATAACTTGGTAAGGAAAGATTGGAAGTGTGATTGGACAGAGAAACAGAAGAAGGTGTTCAAAGAGTTAAAGAAGAGATTTACAAAAGAACCAGTTTTAGCAGCACCAGACTTAGATTTAAGAAAGAGAATAAAAGTTGATGTATTGGATTATATAATAGGAAAGGTATTATTTATGGAATGTGAAAATAGACAACAAAGACTAGTAGCTTATCTCTCAAAATCTCTCAATAAAACAGAGAAGAATTATGAGATTCATGATAAAGAGATGTTGGTAGTAATTAAAGGATTGGAAAACTGGAAGTATCTATTAGAGGATGCAAAATTCAAGTTCAAGATTTGAACAGACTATAAGAATTTGGAATATTTTAGGTTTATGTGCTAAAAAAATAAGGAGTTATGAATAGAGATCATTTGGTTACATCATGGTATACTAGTAGCAGGACATAGAAGTAGATAAAAGATAACAGAGTTGGTAACAAGAAATCATTGATAGCTAGAAGTAATGAAAGATGTGGGAAAGTATGTAGATAAATGCAATATGTGCTAAAAGATCAAGAACTATATATATTATAACTTAAGACTAAGAGTTTAGTCAAAAGAAGAAACTTATATTGTTTATAGAGCTTCTAGTATAGATATTTCTACTTTATATATCTCTAGTATATGGTTTGTGTACACCTACATCTAGTCTACTCTATATTATAAGTTGTATAGATAAAAATTATTATCTTATATAATATATAATATTATCTTTCTAACATATCACATGATATGGTGACTGTAACTATAACATGTATGACTAGCCTGTGACATTTGTCATACCTTGTCACATTACTGTGATTATTGTGACAGTCACACATAACATCACATGATACTGAGTTCAAAATAAGAAAAGAAAAGAAATAAGAGTATTAAAAAAATGAGAACTTAAATAAGAGAAGAGAAACAGAGAAAAAACAAGTTTACTATCTTTGATTCTCAAAGTATAGAAGCACTGATATAGAAACTGATAGCAAAATAAATATCAGAGAAACTATGGACATATCTAATAGTAGATTTTATTATGAAGTTGTTATTAGTAGCAGGGAAAAATACAATCTTAGTAGTTTGTAATAGGTTGTGTATTTTGTAGCAATAATAAAAGGAATATTAGCAGAGAGGTTAGCATGATTGTTTAGAAATAATATATAGAAGTTACATAGGTTGCTAGAATATGTAATTTCAGATAGGAGATCTCAGTTTTTGCAGCAGAGTTAACAAAAAAGCTGAATAGAATATTGAAACAAAGTTGTTGATATCTTTCCATCCACAAATAGATGAACAAATTAAAATAATATCTTTGGTTCTTTGTGGATCATAGAAAAAAGAATTAGCCAGAATAGTTAATGGTGGCAGAGTTTGTAGTAAACAACAAGGTATATTCAATAACTAAGATGTCTCTATTTATGGTGAATTATAGGAAAGAGTTAAGGATGGAGGCAGATATTAGAAAAAAGAAAAAGATAGAAAATACAACATAATTTGTGGAAAGAATAAAGAAGATATAAGAGGAAGCTGTAGCAGAGTTAAGAAAAGCATAGAAGAAAATAAAGCAACAAACAGATAAGAGGAGAAAAGAAGTTGAAAAGTAAAAAAGAGAAATAAAATGAGATTAAACATAAAAGACTTAGTGTTTAAAGAAAAACTAGCAAAGAAATTAGTAGATTATTATGTTAGTCCATATATTATTGACAAGATAGTATCTACCAATGTAGTCAAATTACAATCACTAACTTTAATGAGAATTTATCTAACTATGAATGTTAGTTGAGTAGTAAGATACAGAGAGCAAGTAGAGAAACAAAAAGTAAAAGAAGTAAAATTAGTTGAGATAAATAGAGTTGAAGAATAAAAAACAGAAAAATATTATATAAAAGTGGAGTTGTAAATTACTTGGTGTAGTGAAGGGGTTTATAGTGAAATATAATATATGGAAAAAAAAGGAGGATTTAGAAAATATAAAAGAAGCAGCAGTAGAGTTTGAAGTAAGATTGAGTGCAAAAACAAGAGAAGTTAGACATGGTAAAGGAAAGAAACTTTAAAAGATAAGAATTATCAAAGAAGTATATGATAAAGATATTATGTGGTTCACACCTAGGATGGAAGTCCACAAAGTAGACTCAGAGATGTGCAGACTTGTAGAACAACCTTAACTTTAGCTTATATATTGTACCATTTGCTGTGTAGTTGCAACTTTAGATAAGAGAAAGAAGTCCAAGTATGTTGCAAGAAAAATGGCTACTATGAAAGGCAGGCTTGTAAGTTAAATGTTGAGAAGTAGTACTACTACAGGAATGTATTTTCCAGATGGGTGGACTTGGCATATGATAAGAAGAAATCTTAAAAAGAAGTAATATCAGAGTTGAAGATAGTAGACTTAAATGGGCATATAGAAACACTTTTAGTACTACAATCTCTGATGTTAGTTTCAAAACCATTATTCTTAACTCTTTACTATATTTATAAAACCCTACAGTTATGGCACTTTATTGAAAACAGTTATCAACTTAAATAATATTCTAACTAGAAATCTGGTAACTCTGTATTAGTTATGATTATGTCACCAATACTACATAGAGTATTACTATTTTACAAGCATTTATCCTAAAATATAAGAATAAAAGTTAACTTGTCTATAATAATTCCAATTATATTCAGGATAGATATACTATTAATATTTGTATTGGCCTAGTGGTAGCAAGAAGGAACAGTTTCCACCTGGCTTTGGAAAGAGAAAAAGAGTAAAGGAAAGTACCACTGATACTTAACAAAATAGGTTTAAGAAAATACTATCAGTAAATATAACTGTAACTATGAATGACAACAATTAGTAAGTCTTTGTACTCATAACTATAGGAGATACACACATTAAGGTATCCAAACTATAGTTACTATTTCCAAGACTTGTTTCTAATATAACATCTACCTTTAGCTTTAGTAAACATATTTAAGCAGAGAATAAGTCTAGAATATAGCTGTTTGATGAGCTAATTGTATTTTGAACTAATACAAATATACTAAATAGTATCCTTATCTTGATTGACTTAGAAGCAAGTGACTATTACTTTGCAAAAAGAATACTATTTATATTATATATCCTATACAACTTACTAAAAACTAGAATTTTCACTAACAGAGACTTTATCTTTACTATATTTATATTTGAAAAAAATTTAGTTGAGTTTTTAATAGAGATAAATAGAACCAAATATAGAGTTAATCTCAATAATGTTCTATATATTCCAAATCTATACTCAAATCTGATATCTATTTTCAAACTTATATTAAAAGATACTTGCATA
>Ga0157363_1003082_pt1 | contig 14949 bp, 7 predicted proteins | sample AttsexASBM1_FD_111477 | JGI IMG/M metagenome (GOLD analysis project Ga0157363, IMG submission 111477) | Fungus gardens microbial communities from leaf cutter ant in Ribeirão Preto, State of São Paulo, Brazil - Atta sexdens ASBM1 | ecosystem: Host-associated > Fungi > Mycelium > Unclassified ...
AATATATGATAATTTTTTTTTAGAAATATGCGATCATGTATGTAATATATATTATAACTTGTCTTATCTCTTTTTCATCATTTCGCATCTATTTTTAAATATATAAAAGCATTTCTCTTCAGACTTATTTTCAAACATATGTATACGTTTTATCAAACTCCATTATACGTTTGAATAATTCTCAGTTAGTTAACTTTAAACTGTTATTTTTATTTTAAGAGTTTCTTTATCAGCATCAAAGTGCCTGTTTATTCATTACATTTATAATTCGATATTCCATTACTACTTTTTACTGTTATTACATTTTAACTTATTATTAAAACGAGATATGATGGATTTTAGATATCATCAACATAATATTATTTTCATGATTACTTTTTCTGTCATTATAATGAGTAATAAATGTATTACTATTTTTTTCATCTTTTTCTTATCTTCGAAAGTAATGTATCATAGAAAATAAAAAGGATTAAGTATCACAATATGATAGTCACACATAATAGTCACATTTTAGAAACTTTATTATTAGAAAAGAGAGACATTATTATTAATAAAAAATTTGTATTTTTAAATATTTGTTACTTAATTAACATTCGTTATCATTACATGTTTTTCCTTGTTACTCATTTTGTCTTATAATTTTTTTTTTATAAACATATTAAGAATATATTTGAAAATTTGAAATCACTACGAAATAATATTTATTGTATGAAACATCAAGTAAAAATGGAAGGATTAATATTTATGCTGTTTTTTAATTCCTATTTTAATAGTTGTATTTCTATCTATAATCGAAAAATGTAATTGTGTAACATGTATAAAACTTTACTTGACAACATTTTATGAATTTTTCTATTAAACTGCTAAATGAATATGAATATGAAGTGAACTTTATAAGAATTGATATTTGAAGCCATTTGAAACTAGTTTTGTGAAATTTTAAAAGCTAAAAGAATAACATTTACGAGTTGAATTTTTACGTTTTTAATTAATATTATATTAACACGAATTATTGTTCAACTTTTGTAATGTTTATGGTATTATAAAACGTTAAATTTGCTACATGGAAGGATTATATAATATTAAATTATCCATTGCCAGTGTAATGTTTTAAAACTATAATATAGTGCTTTATAATACTTGTGAGCTTTACATTTAATAGGATTATATCTGATAAATTTACCTCTTATTTTACAATCATGTCAATATCCTCTTTTCGCATATTTAACGTTAAATTGTGTGTGTGTTATATATATTTATATATATATATATGTATGTATATATATCAAATTGACTCATATTTGGCTTTATCAACGCCATGATTAATAGATTCGACTGCTACTTAAACCGTCGTTGGGCGTCAAGCAATTTTCTCGAGAGGAAGAGTTCTCTACCTTCGCACTCTAATGATTTCTATAGGGGATTCCATCAATGATAGAATGAGATATCGATGTACCGACAAGGTCGGAGGAACGTGAGAGCTCATTCATTTTCCGACATTTCGTATTGTAGTTGAAATTGATTTGGGAATAGTCGTCACCAGTATTTAAACGATATCTTGTGATAGGCTTTCATTTGAACGAATCATGTCTGGATCTATATGTGCATATTTAATATATCACATATGTAAATGTTACATACACTGTAGCAATCGCTTAATTATCAGTTAATTCTTGCGAGTTAATTATTAACATAAATTTTAATATATTTTTTTTATGTATTATGAATTTAAATGTGAAGAAAGTTTAAATACACTCAAAAAGAGAAAAGACAATTGTCTGTATTTTCACATTGTGGGTAATTAGAATCGCTAATATCTACTGGCGTTTATCGAAATTTTGTGAAATCGATGGAAATCAAAATGCTGATATTGGAGATTCATTAAGCGGCTATTCTGTTACACAATTCCAATACGAATTTTTTACGATCAAATATCTATTGAGAGGGCGTTGTAGCTGAATACCTCGATGAATTTATTCGTACAAATTAAGCCGAAAGAGCGATAATCAAAATCGATTGCGTGTAATTTAACAGTAAACAAAATTTAGGTAACGTTATTAACAATTTGTAAAGGCGAAACGCGTATAAATGTATCATTGGACGATTCCAGTCTCATGAAATTTTATTGTTGACAAGAAACAAAATGTTGGACAAGTAGAATTCTACAATATTATTTGTAATTGCTATATGCCAGTTTAGTTTATATTTTATTATATAATTTAAAATAAATATATAATTACTTATTTATTATACTTTAAGTAGGAATGAACAATTTTATAATGAGATTTGATTCATGAAAGATTAATCGCGCCGGCTGCATTGTTCACAAATGAGCAGTGACATTTCATAACAATTACCTTGCGCATTAATTTACGTATTTCCCTAGGCAGTCTCTTGTTTCGTCCGTTGTCCAAAATTGCATTGCGGTGCGCGACACGTTTTCTTGTTCGCTTCTTTCTCTGTGGCTAAACGCGAACACGGCTGTTGCAGCGCGTTGAATACAAAACGTTTGGCGCTTATCCGGGCCGTCGACGAACGAGGAAGTCCGCGAAAACCTGTGCGTGTTGCGGGGCCGTTAGTGGAAGCACTGCTTTCGCTTCCGTACACATCGATACACAGACAATCCCGCGATCACTCCAGGGGCAATGGTAATTCTAGGATAATTCCAATTTCGAGTGGTAATTTTGTTGCGCAATTCGTGTCGAGGAAGGAATACGATATCACGAGAACCGGCCATATCGCCACGATGCAGACAGCTGTGACGGTGATTCGACCGATGGTCGATCGACATGCGAGACGGTCGCTTGTCCTCTTAATAACAGGACAAGGTACTTGGTATCCTCTATTTGGTTGATGCTCTAAACCAGCTACTATTCAGCAAACTAGATTTCACAAATTTATTCAGTGCGATGCTTCAAATAAAAGTCTTGTTGAATTAAATCGATGAACAACTCAGGAAGAAAAAACGAATATCTTACACACAAAAAGTGAAACGAATAAGTTATAAAATAAAAAAAAAATACAATAAGATTATAAGAAACAAAATTGATTTACTATTTATGAGAAGTTTATGAGATTTATTATATAATCATATACTTTAACATTTTTATTATAATTTGTTATTATTTAATTAAATTTTATTACGTTAACAGATACCATATATTTTATTGGTTTATACAAATAATTCGCATAATTTTATGACATTTTTAACAGGAAACATAGACATTCAAAAATACGATTGCTCTTAAAACTACCTAACAATCGCAAGTCAAACCGTACTGTTCGTACAGAGCAAATTGAGGTTCAACAGCTTCCTGTCCAACGGAAAGAGACCTGTTTCCTATTCTGAGATATTGTGGCAGTTTTATAGTCGGTACTTCCCACGTACGAAATAACGTTTTGTACGAAGAACGTGCCTGGAACTCAGCATTGCGATATCAAACGGCACAATTCAGTGTCGGACAGAACATCGGTGCTCTTCTACGATTGTAACCTATTTCAACTGGGCAACGTAGATCCACCGACCTTCTATATCACGACTCGATCCGTACACGTAATCGTTTGCGATTTGTAGCAGCTGTGCTGTAAATGACTTCTCTTTTGTCACGTATAAAGTTATATGTAAAAGAAAACAGGTATTTTTAAAGATTGCTTTTAATAGATTGTCCACATACGCATCGCTGTTCTCGGATTGATTTTTTCCGTAGGGGAAGAAAAAAAATAAAAACCTTTATTTGTTTATTTTCCTATTGTTTTCTATAGTCCGATGCATTGATATTTTATATTTATATTATCGTTTCTCCTCAGAATCACAAGGAATAAAAATTTGAAAAAACAAAAAGAACTGTAGGAGAAAGTTGAAAAATCAACAAATCAATTAGAAGAAAATAGTCATTAAAATTGTTTTATAATGAAGACATTTAAATTTATTAAATAAATATAAAAAATTTTATGGAGTATCAATCCTTTTAAGATTACAATCGAATTAACCGTTCAAAATAAAAAAATGCATTAGTTTTTATGTCGCGTTATACGATTGTATTAGTGATATGTTAAATTATGATTTATAAATAATACCAACTAAAAAACGCGAAAAAATTGTCTCTGCACGACAATGTTAAGATTAAATGCATTTCACAATTATTCATTTGTGTTTCATATTTAAATGCAATAAATTTCGTACGCGTATTATTGAAACGCATACAATTTTCGTGTATTATGCATAAACTTAGTGAGCTTTTGCGCGAAACTGCGTGCTCCGTTCATGAATTACGAAATAGCATACGCAATGCTACCAATCGTCGATACGACCATGTCTACCGGAGAATATATCTACCATCCCTCGATGCTGGCCTCGATATTAGGCCATATTTTGTCGATCCAGGTAGTGGTTTGCCCGAGTCAATTTAATCGAGGCGCTACATGTAGGTATATGTACTAACGGTCTATCTCCTGAGTAAACTCGCGTGCAATAGATATGCTTGTTTCCTATTTTCTATAGCGAATGCGTTGAAATTGAAAATCGCGCAACCACGAGACTATCAATTCATTGATGGACTCTTTCACAAAAATTGACTATGGCGTTTATTATTTTTGATAAAGATATCTTTGATAGATATCTTTTAGTAATCGTCACATTATTCAATATGAAACTTTAAATTATGACATGAAATTCCGTCTAACTGTATGTATATGTATGAATTCTCTCACTTTATTTTATAAATTAAAATATCTTCTTTTCTTTATATTATATTTCTTCGTCATATGTTGATTTTTTAAATTTATTTTTAATAAAATGGTACTTTATCGAGATAAAAATGGTTTCTTGAAAAGTACAATTATTTTTACTTTATATTTTATGTGTATCTGTATAATGTAATAATATACTTTTGAGTATCAATTAGAATTTTATTATTTTTACAAATGATTATGTAAGAGGTTATGGTCGGAAAAATTGATTAAAATCAGGCATTAATCGTGTAGAATGAGTTTTGACGAAAAGGGCTTTGGGTCGAATTTAAGCGATTCGTGATTATCATTCGTTTCATTTGATCTTTTTACGTCATCCGATAGAGGAAAAGCTCGCGATGAAGAAAGATCGTTCTGGACTTTGGCAACTCCTTCGAAGACTTTCTTAATTACGAGCGGAACGCGATAAGATTGGGGTGGAGAAAAGAGGTTGGACGCAAGACTTTCATCTAAACGAGGAAAGTATCGATTCTTGCTTCCACGAAAGGGAATCTGAAAACTTTTATCTTAATTGTCATAGCTCCGTTAAAGTCTATTGTTCTATCGTTTCCGTCTCTGTTCTCTCGTTTGACTCGCCATTGCTCGATTAATCTACGATTTTCTAATGTTTTTCAAATGAAATGAATGAGATGATACAACCCGTTTAAAATATCTATCATCTATGGATGATAATTTTAATTCACGCAGAGTAATTCGAAATTAAGTCTTTTAATTAACTGCTAATTTAAATTTTTGATAATGTATATATTAATGTATAAATGTATTAATACATGATTTAACATCTTTAAGAAAAGAAGAACTTTTCGAAGTGTGCTTCTTCTTAAATAGGTTCATCACAAAAAAAAATAGATTTAATTAAATTTGAAATTGAGAGACAACTAAACACATTATTATTAGGAGAACAAATTGTACCTCAATAATTAATTATTTGTTAACTTTAAGAATCTTCTAAATAAACTAACGAACATAGCTATCGAAAACAATATATTTACTCACAGCTATTACATTATGAAATGTACAATTAAGTTACAAACTGAAAAATTAAAAGATTTTATTCATTTTTAAATAAAACAAATGTTAATATATACATATAACGAAATATATACATAGCGTATCATGTTATGATAAAAGAGAAAGATTCGTATATTACATCCATTTAGAAATTTGCATTTCCAAATCAGTTTGGCAACTTGCGCGACTAATATGTTTACGTCTATTAGCTTATTTGGTTAACAAGCTGTGGTGAGGGAAACTCGTGACGTGCTCGTCAAACAACTGGCACACTTGCTCAGCACGAGTTAGATTCGGCGATGCAACCGCTTTAAACGTGGAAACCTTGGAACCGTGCGTTTACGCCCGTCGGGTAGAAGTACTCGGCGGCAATTTTGCCACGGCGTCAAATCCGACGAATCTCGCCGCTCATCTCGCTAATGTATTATAATCCCGGACGTAGATGGAAGCCGAGGAATCGCGCGTGGCGAGTGTTAACCAAGCACAGAGATGTAAAGCTCTGAGAGCGTCGTTTCTTACCCTGTCTTTCATCGCCATGAAACGATCCACGGACCAACGCGTGAAATATCTCTCATCTCCCAAAGTGAGTCGCAGCTTGTGATGATGCTGGTCTAGTCGGTTAACAACGACGATGTCGCGTATAAAAATGTCGCGTATGTGGCGTTGTTACGTTGTAGCAAATTATTTCTCATTCGTCTTTCTCAGTGGAATTTGGCAAGATTTATTGCAGCGTTAAGAACATGTTAGATGTACGGTCTCTGTAAAAAGTGACTGGAATTGGAAATTTATACCGTGTAAAAATGAATTTTATGCATACATGAAACAGTTAAGGTGCAATTTCATGCAGCGAAGGAAAGCTAATTTTTTACCTCTACTTCATCCCAATTAAAGCAGCGTTCAAAAGCTGTTTGTTCTTCTTCTGCCTCTTTTTCATGGAGCGTATCTTTAATGGCTTTAAGTTAACGAAGACACTTATTTATTTTCGCTAGCTTTTAATTCATTTTAATAAAAATGGATTACAAAAATAAAAATACATCGAGTATGTAAAAGAATATATCTGTATAGTAGCAGCTACAGCTGTAGCAGAGATTCGAAAGCAATATATAGCCGTTGCAGTTGCTAATATCCAATTATGAAAAAAGAAAAAATACCATTATAATAGCATCCATTTTCAAAAATCGCAGTGAACATGATTTTTTTCTTTTCTTCGCCAAAATTAATCTTGGAAGACATGAACGTGACATAACATGTTATGTATTTCAGTGATGTTTCGCTATTAGTTGAACAATATCAAACTTTAAACATAACTTTGTATACCTACGAAAGTTGATGGGAGTAAAACGTCCCCCCCTCCCTTTTATTAGCATGAAATGGCACCTTTAAGGTCAATAATTTTAGCTATACTATAAATATCAATAGTTGCAAGAAAAAGAGTCACAAGTTCAATCAATATTTTTTTTATTAAAAAATTAATTTTATTAAAATTTTTTTTATTAAAAAACGGTACGCTGCCATAATGACGCTGTGACAAAATAATATATGTTATTCAACATAAAACATTTATATTTGAATCTTGCATTTCTTAAAGAGAAATATTGTCTAGAAAATATTCTCGTAGAATACAAAAGCGAGGTCTGTACCTGAATCACACAGATAGTATTAATTGTGATACGCTGCTTATCCGTTGTAAATATAATTGTGGCTCATTAAACCTGTTATTGGCTCATTAAGCAATAACCTAACCGGCTAATTGATGACAGCTTCTCTCGCGTCTTTCTCCCCTCCCTTTCCTTCTTCCGGTTAAACCTAAGTAGTGATCGAAGATTCGTGCTGTTGGGGTCTAATCCCCGTATTATCTGCTACGAAATGGGTCTCTCATTAACTTCTCCTTTACATCTTGTCGTTTTTCTTCCTTTTTTCCTTTAGATCTTTTTTTTTTAGCGACCCTTCTGAGCGCAATGTGGCGGAGGATGCCGATGTCGACCGAAACGGATATGACTTCCTCGCGTACTCGGAGGATGTAAATTAGACATGCTGTCGGACTGGGCACAGACCTTATCTAGGCCGCCATTGGTAATCCTTTGTTCACCTGGCTGGTTACAAGGGATTTGGTTTCATCCGATATCCTTCCCGGTGGTACGTGCCGCGACCACCTTCGCAAAGCGACATTGTTCAAACTTGCCTCGAGTGAAGCCATGGCACATCGCCTTTTTACGCGATCCGATACGGCGGCTTTGGTACGTGACTGTCGTCGTTTTTGCAATGATTTAAGATCCTTATCCAGATCAGCAGGTTGGAAGAAGGTATCTCTTTACTTTCTTCGAAGAGGCATTCATTGGGTCGCGCTTTTTTTGTGAGAAGATTGTGAGCTCTGACAAATAACAAAGTTACAAAATTACTAGTCCCTAAATTATTTTGTGGACTGGTAATAGTATAGAAAGTCAATAAGGTGGGACAGAAATGGATTCGTGCTCTATTCATTGTAACCAAGCTCACACATAACAAAGCACTTTGCTTTACCTGGGGAGAAGGCCAATAAGAAAGAAATATAACATTACCGGTGCGGGCGACGAGTGCACGTGACGTCGTGCTGAAAGTTAAAGCTAAAGGGATAAATTTCCATTTCCGTGCCACAACGCACGTAGGGCGGATCTATTTTACGAAGAATTTCTATTTACCGTAGTTTGTGTGCCATTGTGTTTATCTGCACTTTTCGCTTACTGACTACGGAAAGAGCCGACTCGAGTGGAAAATGGAAAGTCAAACAGGCAAGCTTGGAGAACACGATTCCCGTACACATCTAAGGATAGGCAAACTTCCGACCCCTCTCGTTTTCGGGCGCGTTAAACGTTCTCGCGAGCGAGCGCATAATCTGATTTAATTTATAAAGGATTATTTAGAGTGTCATTATCTACATATATCACGAACCTGCGCGGAATGTCTCGCGTCATATTAAACAGAGAGTCGGAAAAAGAGAATGAATGTAGAGAAAGGTCTTGCTCGATTCTTATTCGCAGGTGCATTTACGTTCGGGTAAGTTAAACGAATCTTTTTATCAAGTATTAAAGGACACAATAAAAAGTATTTTCGATTAAATGTTACACATCGCCATTGGCGACAACGGAATGCATGGCAATCGTTAAGAAGGTTGCGCGATGGTCGACTTTCGCTGCACATCGAGAATGGACTTCCATGAAAAACTTGCGTGCATCTAGATCGGTTGCAGGTGCACGCCGCATTGCAGCTGCTTCTCCGATACGCGCTACATTGTCTTTTATTTGTATCTTCCAAGATACACACCTTCGTTCTCCTTTCTTTTTCTCTGAAAGTTGCTCCCACAGTGAAGATTTTTGTCGTAATTGCAACAAAGCATTTATGAAAAATCATCGTGTGTACACGTACACAGTATAAAAAGAACATTGGAAATATATAAATTAATCCTTTCAATGCTAGTAAAGAAACACGATAAAATAGGAATATACTTATATAATGTATTAAAGATGCAAAGTATCTTTTAAAACCATAATGTGAATATACAACAAATAGAAAATAGAAGCCCTAAATGGCCAAATTCGATTTTTAGTGCTTAAATAATTTGGTGTGAATTTATATTACATATGCAATTCTGCAAACTGTGCCGAGTTTAATTTTCTGGATTCAAATCCTGATCGAGATAATATTTTTCGCAACAAAATTATTTACAGTTTTAAAATGCTTATCAGCATCAGATTATTAAGATTTTTCTAGGATTCTTATAAGTATCAGTATTATTAAATTACTCTTAATTTTATTAGGATTGCAATGCGTTTCAAGATGGAAAATTAAATTCGCAGTTTGCAAGTTTTGATACGAGTATAAATTCACACCAAATTATTTAAACACTAAAGATCTTGTTTGATCATTTATGATCTTTATTTCCTATTTGTTGTGTATCAAGTAGAATATATCTATAATAAAAAGAGATAAAAGTTTCTGTTTGTACACTCACTATATCGAAATTGCACGATTTGTTGAAATAAAAGTAGAATGAACATATTACTGTCAATTACGGAACTTAATTGTTTTTCCTTTACTCTCATTTTAAACATTTAGTCTCTGCGAAACAGCTTTGTGAACAATGTTTTATCAGAAAAGATTATGTGGTAACGACTATGTATTACGATAAAATATTGGTAGTGAGAAACTTGAGAGAACAAAAGTCCAGAGTCACATTGGTTTCGATCGTTTGCTACTGTTCAGTTCGCATCTCGAGAGATTCGCGTGTAAAGAAGCTCAAGATGTGCGATAAGGCACGCCGTTGATGTTACGCGAATCGCTTCGTCATCGAAAACGAACGTACCATGCGGATGCGAAATTCACGAAATTTAGTTCAGAACAATTATGGAAACGCGAGATGCGTATTCAGCGTACGTGCCGAAAGGAAACTCCCGTCGAATTTTTGCGCAGGTACTCTCTGAGCTATGAACACCGTCAAAATACATGAAGTGCGGTTGGATGTAAAAAAGTGGATTAACTAGCCCGGCAAGCCATTACCTTGTTTCTTTCTTCGCTTACCCTCGTCTCAATCTTGTTGATTCTTCTTACTTTTTCACTTGCCCAATAGTTGTTTTTTAGAAACTTTATGAATTTTAGAAAAAAAATTGCTAATGTCAAATTTGTGTCTATGTGCAAATTCCGCTCTCACGAATCATTTAGGACGATTTCATGCTTTCAAGAAAAAGAGAAGGACATTTATGTTACATGTAAAATCAACCTTTAATTCTTAAATGTTCGTATAAAACGAGCTCAACGAGCTTCATTTAAGTGCTCGCTTCACTCGATGAATTTTAGAAAATTTTAGAAACTCTATGAATTTTAGAAAAAAAATTGCTAATGTTAAATTTGTCAGACGTGATAATCTTTATAGAAATATTGCACAATTTAAATAAATTAGCAATGCTAATAAGACTGATGTTTATCAATCCTTTGACAATGAGAACTTTTTAACAAAGAAACTTAAAGATCTTATTTTTTAAGAATCTTCAGAGTTGCTGAAGTCGATTCTGGCCTTAAAATTCCAAAATTCAAATTTAAAAAATCTGACTATTATGAAATTTGATTTTAAGAGATTTTTAATACCTATTGTTAAATTTAAATGTAATCTGAAAATTGAATTTTAAAAAAAAGATAGTAAATTTTCAATATACAAATATATAAAGACAGAAAGATCTAGGACATAATCAGAGTTAGAAATCAGTGTAATTAGAAATAAGTACTAATTGTTTTCGTAACACTGATGACACTTTCAAATAAAGCAGAAATAAAAATTTAATATTACTTTGTAATGAAAAATTAAAACCAAGTTTGTGTGTGTGTGTGTGTGTGTGTGTGTGTGTGTGTGTGTTTTGATGATCAGATATTTTTTTCAAATTATTTATATTTATTTCAAATTATTATTATTATATTAAAAAAATTTTTGTCTGTCAATATTAGATTGCATTTTATATTTTTTTACTTTTCACCTCAGATTCGAATGAAGCGTCATCAAATAATCCTATAGGTCAAGTTATAAAAATCGAACGAGCAATTTATAAAATAAAAGGGGGACCTCAAATGGGGTCACTCGTCCACAAAGGATTAATATCTGTCGTATAAAAATTTGTCATACGAATAACTTTTATAATATTGCATCAATCCATAAAATATAATTTGAAACAATATTTTGTTCACACTCATTGTTATTTGTATCATTATATCATTCTGTTTTTCATGCAATGTCAATGACAGAATGTAAATTTAGACTCGATATTGAAGATATTTTAAATTTCTTCTCATGAGGACATTGTTCTTGGTTTCATTGCGTTGTAAAATTATCGTTGCCCGAAATGGTGGCTGAATGCTTCATTAAACCTTGCCTTTAATCAAACGCGCGATTTAGCGTGCAAACGAAAACTCGGCATGCCTGGAACGCTATCGTAACACGTACCTTCACTAGGGAATGTTAAACAATTCGCTTATAACTCAACTTGGAATAGCGTAATTTGCTTCAGGTGATGTATTTTGATGCATCGTAAATCTCAAATCAAGGAGACGCCTCATAAAACTAGTTTAATTTCACAAGATCAATTGTCGTAAGTTCCTGAAACATCTCTGGAGGATGAGAGCATTGCTTCCTCCAGTAAAGAGGTTCATTTCTCTTCAGAAATTTCGATTTGATCCTTTTCGAAACGGGTAACTCGGCATTTCTCTCTCAGAGAAACAAAATGCACTTTACTTAATCCCAACGCGGCACGATGGAACCGGAAGGTTTGTCGACTCTCTTCTTTCAATTGCATATGAATGCCACGGCTTAGCGAGGTATAAAAATACTTTCACGCGGACGACATCTCGCCTGATGACGCCGGGAGAATCTTTACGAAATCAAGACTGTGACGATATTTTTCTTTACTCGTTACGATTATTACTACCGCTAGCAGCGCTTCTTCTGTTTGTCACGTAGAAGAATGACAAACATACATATTTACGATTACGATCGAAAGAGGAGGGATTCAGGGAGGATCGCGGGAACTGTCAGAGCCATGAGAGTGCTCGAGTGAATATTATATATGTATCTCTCGCTCGCTCTCTCTCGGGAGAAGCAGACATGTGCTCCGTTTCCATTCGGGAAATAGACCTTTGTCATTTGCCACGGCATGGAATATGTATAAGCGGGTCGATTTCTGCAGAGACACCGACGAGCTTTGATCTTTAGCGGAATATGAAATACGCAAGCCCTGGCGGATAAGTTTAGCATTCGGAGATCAGGTAACTGACCTAGAGGAAGATATTTAATCGTGCTGGTTAAAGCGGGTCAAGCTGAAAGTGCACGCGAAAACGTCGGACTCGTTATACCTCTCGTGAATGAGAAATTATGGATGAGGTAGAAAGATGAATATATCTAACTAAGAGTGCACCCATGTTGCATATAATTGTGAAAATGAAAACCAGAGATACTATTTAGTTTTGGACGTAACTTATGAGAAGATATTTTATGTGATATAATCGAAATCTAGTGATTATCGATATTATATAAATATATGTGTAAGTGTATAAATCTTCTTCGAAGTTTCCGAGAGAAGTCCAAAATATATATATAATGCCAAAATGAATTAAAGTCTGCGTTAATACATATATTACAAATTTCTTATTAAATTACATGCAATAAATTACATGCGTTGTGAATCAAATATTTCTAACAACGATGAATTCTAGTATTTTATTGTATAAAGAACTTTCTATTTAGGCTCGTTATTTTTATTTAATAAAAATGATATTTAAATTAAATTAATGATTCTTGTATTAGATAAATGTAACGTTTATATTTAACGTTTACATTTAGTAAATATTAATTAGTACTATTTAAATAAATTTATTAAAATTTAGTACATTCTTTTAGTGCATATAATACGATAAAATACGATATTCTAAAATCTAGTTTAATTAAATTTCCAAGATTAAAACCGAATATATTACTATTGTGTATATATATCGATTTGCAAATATATTACTATTGTGTATACATATGCAGCGAGTTAAGAGAAGTGGAACTTCCGAACAGATCTCCGAAACCAATTACATTCATAACTACCATGTCTCATAGTCCCTTCTGTTCTATTCTACCCGTTAACAGTGTAACATTGACGACCCCGCACCCGTAACAGTCCCTTCAGCCAACGATTGCTTTGGCTAGGAGCTCGATTGAAACCGCTAATTAAGCGCATTCTCTGTCACGATCAGACGCGACGGTGTGTTATGAATCAAACATCCGCAGCAACGACGGTGCCTACGTTCTGGAATTCATTCGACAGTGAACTCGCTTGCTCCCTTCGTTTAACGACTAACCACTGCCACTGGTAATGGCCGACGAGCGCGCAGAATCAAATTTTATTACGCAAAAAGAGGATGGAAGAAGCAACGACGAACTGACAACGGTACATCCGTTCGATACATATCCTACGAACGAACAAATCTGTCGGACAAAACGCTCAAATAGCGCTTTCACTGTTTAATTAAGAGTTTCGGCCGATAATTCACGAAAAGCGACGATGCACACTCGATGAAAATAAACCGCATTTACGAGGGCGCACTCGCCGCCGCGTGCGGGGATGCAATGATTATCGTATCGATTATTTATGGATGTAAAGAGCTGTAATTCGCCAACTCCCCGACCGAATGCGAGCAGGCCGATCACTACATTTTCATCAGTGTTGATCGCTAATTATCATGTGCCTCATTAAGTCATTACTTAAACTCATTTAATGAGATAAATTTTAATTTGCGCAGAAGGTTAATTTATTTTAATATCCCTTTGTTCTACAAGTTGCTTGTGCAAAAGTTGTTATTTTATCACAGATTTTTGTATATAAAGTAATAAAGATACGTATGTTTTTTACCAGATTTGAAAAAAAAGATGTAAATATGACTGTGTGGCGAAACATCGCGATTAGTAAGGCATGTCTACAAATCTGATTGCAAAAATCATTTTTTTTTTACACATGGATTTGATAGGATAACGGGTGAAAGGAAACACTGTGGAACGAGGGATTTTCGTTTATATCGTTATGCATATAGTATGGAAGGGATTAACAAGAGTTTTAATGGGAATAGCGTGTAACTATTTCTCAGTATTATATATTTCCATATGTGTCATCCGGAATCCTATACATTTAGTACGCTTTAGTTGTACGAGATCCAATTTATCAAATTCGATAGTCTCATTTCTGCTATGTATTATTCTTAATTTGAATATCTGCATTAAAAGAAATCGTGCTTCTATATATTCGCATTACAAATATTACAATTTATAGACAAGCGTATCCGAAAATGGAAAAGATTTAAATTACGAGCCGTCCATAACAATGTTTAACAAATTCAACAGCCATGTGACTTTTATTGGCGTGTATCGATACAGGATACGTATATCGATCGAGGTCTAATTCAATTTATAAGAAATTTAATTGAGATTCCAAGAATCAATCTTATGCATCCAATTTAATTTCGTTATTGACAGGGAATATCGTTCTTTCAATTAAACTTGGAAAAGATAGAAGAAAAACTGCAGGAGAGGCGGAAAAAGGGGAAGAATAATTATTATAGACTGAATATGGTAAATTGTTCGAAAGGAAGGCGCAGTGAGGGGTTCGCATAAAGAACGCCGTAATTCGACTAGAA
>Ga0157363_1003083_pt1 | contig 14949 bp, 12 predicted proteins | sample AttsexASBM1_FD_111477 | JGI IMG/M metagenome (GOLD analysis project Ga0157363, IMG submission 111477) | Fungus gardens microbial communities from leaf cutter ant in Ribeirão Preto, State of São Paulo, Brazil - Atta sexdens ASBM1 | ecosystem: Host-associated > Fungi > Mycelium > Unclassified ...
CTTTATTATGATATTGCGGTGGGAAAGGAAATGTATAAAATAAAACTAGATAGGCTACTAGAATATCCAAATAAAGAAGAAGCTAAAACATATTGAATTTGTAACTAAATTACAAAGTCAATCGGTATATATCACATCAGCGGGACATTCAATATTTTATGGCAATAATATTAGAATGATTTTGAGAAAGAATATTTCTAAGAAATCTGTAAATAAAAACACGGTAATATATCCAAACAGAATTATTCTTTACATATCTATTGATAATAAATTATTTCAATTCTAATATTTGTTACAATTAACAATAATTAATATGACTTTATAAAATAAAATATTAATTTTAAGGTGATACTAGCGCAAAATGAAAAAATTTTTCAAACAATAACTTCAATGAAATCTTCACGTTATTGGAATTGACTAACGGATCTATCAAATAAATTTCAACGTATGGCTCAAAGACATTCAGTCTAAATGAATCAAATTATCACTGTTATGAAATGGATTTAACAGAAGTACTGAAGATGATGGGTTCGAGTCCTTGAAACATTTTATATATGTGTTATATATATATATATATCAGGTAATTACATTTGTGATATATGTGCGTCCATTAATAAGTTCAGTTTTATACTTTTTTTTATTTTATACTTTTTTTTTACAATCCAGAAGGTTATATATCACGAACATAATTATTAATTATAACATAAACATTAATTATTAATTAATGCACGTATTTTCAAAAATTTAATAGCTGCAATACTATTTTTTATTCCAAAATCTAATAGCTGGTACCAAGAGCATTTTAAAACATATTTTTAATAAAATTGGTATACATTTCATATACATATAAAAACACACATATGTATGTTGGACACTTTGAGTAATGCTGTGACGTAAGCGGTACTGTTTTTAAACATCATAACTTGAAACAGCACTTAATAAAAATGAACTTTATGTTGTGAAAACTTTTGATTTGACATCAATTATTTTAGTTTCTGGAATTAAAAATAAAATGTTATATTTTAAAAATCGACGTGATTTTAATCTGACGGACCTTGACAACATCACGCAAGATCGAACATATGATCAATAACAAATATAAATCATTTTAAATTAATCCTATTGTTAGGATCATTTTTTCTAAAAATGCGTTTTCGAGATATTTCATTCCGGTCCGAGATTGTTTACTCTGTAAAGATATTTTTTAATTAACAATATATCTTTTAAAATACTTATAAATATTTATTTAATATTAAAACAGGTTTTATTAAATGTTAAAAACATTTTTTACAATGTCAAAATTATATAAAAAAAATATTTAAACAATTAATTTCAACATAGTAATTTGGCAAAACAATAATATTATGACGAAATATCTCAGTACAATTTATTGTCATCATTTTATTTCGTTGTTATTATACAATTCACAATTTGCCTACAGGAGTAATTTGTACGTTTCTGAAGTTTTTTATTAATTGTATTTTAAAAAATATAGTTTTAAAAAATAAAAATAGTATCGATGATTTTTCTTTACATAATTCACACACACACACACACGCGCGCGCGCGTGTCACACATCCAGATATATAATTATTTCACTAATGTAAATATATGGACTATTGATTCCCACGGATTGCATAATTAAATATTCATTATTTTGCAAGAATAGTTGCTACACGTGTGCATTTAGTAATAATTTTACATTAATTAATCAATGATTGTATTTCGGAAGCTAGTATGTGTATGTGACGCTTTGGGGAACTTCTGTCGAGTATGGAATTTTTGGAAAGAGATAACTGAAATATCAGCAATCCACATTAATAAATAAATTACTAAATTAATTAATAAAAGGAGAATTCCGGCTACATATGTTTTTAGAAGGCTCGGTTGTATTTGATTTTCTGATTTTGATTGTAAATATTGTTTTTTTTTTAACATACTGTGTATCTACTTGAATAGTGGAGGGGCAGATTAAAGAGTATTTATGCCACAACGGATTGATATCTGTATCAATTACTAATCTTAAGATTCTGTGTTCAATTTTCAATTTTCAAAGACGAATTCGTATCCAGACAATCCCGTATTTACAATATTACGTATAACTATCCATCATGATTAAAATGGGACATCCTTTGTATACTCTGTTAATTCTGTCGATGGTGATTGTAAGCTTTGGAGGCAAAGTGAAAAATATATATACATGGAAATTTCCTGAATTTGAATGGCTCTCTAAGGAACAGGAAGAAGACGCGATACGTTCTGGTATTTATAATCCTTCCAACTGCATGTTTGAAGATGCAAATGAAGCAGAAGGTAAGTTGATGATATACTATTTAAAAAAAGTTATAATGATTTTGCAGGAAACTAACTTATTATTTGTAAATAAGTTACAATCATAATTATTTTTTTAGTATTAACTAGTAGTAACTAGTATAATTTAATTTCGTTCCTTTTTTTCTGTTCCTTTCATTTAAAATGTAATTTAACTTATAGTTACATTTCTTTTAATAACTTCTAATTAATTTAATAATTACTTGGCTTGTACATTAAATTCAACGAAGAATTAAAGACAAGAACTAATATCATATTAAAAAATTGTCGTGCCTTCACTATATAAGAGTGCGTTCCAAAACGTAACTACAGAGTTTCAATTAATAATATTTACATTTTGGGAAACAACCCCAGAGCTACTATTTTTTAAATTTAATTAACAAATGTATTTGTTATTTAATATTATGTGGTTAAGGTATTTTTACTATAATAATATTATTATTATATATATATAAAATATTTATGATAATTTTCTCAGAAAAGAATTTAAAAAGAATTAGAAAACAATATTATAAAAAATTCTTTGTTTGAGAAACATTGATACATTGCTAGTAAGTATTGTATTATTAAGAATGCGATATTAAATTCAAAAAAAGAGGAGAATTAAATGATAAATAAAACAAAAAAGAATAAAAAATAGTAATATCTTTTACAAGTAAGAATTAAAAATTAGATACAAAATTTCAGGATGGGGTTCCAATCTTCCAATCTTTCTCTAGATACGTCATTGATCAATATTAAATGTAACGATCAATATTAATTCTTAAAATTTTAAGCTAATTCTGAGCTCTATTGACTACATTCAATTCTTATTTTTTTTATATGTTTAGTATATGTCTTAGTTTTTTATGTGTTTTTTATATGTCTTAGTTTTTTCTATAATTTTCTTTGAAATAAATACATCAATTACAATAGCAAACAAAGTTACAAAAATAAATTCTTATAGATGGAAGACTATTCATTACTGTAACCAACATATACACACGTGCTTCACCTGCTTCTTTGACGACAGTAACTAATAAAACAGGGCTAGGAGGTCCAATTTTACGGCCATATCCAGATTGGAGTTGGTATAATAGCAACTGTGATGGTATTATAAATGTTTATCGAATAGACGTAAGTATATCAATATCTTTCATTCAAGAAAAAATATAATTTCTTATATTTATATGTAATGTATTAAAGAGTTTATTAAATATTACACATAACTACACAATAGAATAAATTTAGACAATATAGGAAATAGATTTTTTACTTTTATCTCAGATTCGATGCAATCACCTCTTCGTTATGGATTCCGGCAAAATCGGAACCGACCAAATCTGTAATCCAAAACTATTGATTTTCAATTTAAAAGATGATACATTGGTTAAAACTATTAACATCCCAATTGATATTGCTGACAAAACGGGATTATTGACAGCACCTTTGGTTTATATTTCAAATGAAACATGCATGCAGTTTCTGGATAAAATGATAGTTAGTATATCTTCTCTCTTAATTATAATATTGTACATATTCATCTGTGTAAATATTATTTAATAACATTTTTAATTTTGATATATCTCTTTTGTGATTTAATATATTTATAAATATATATAGATATTTATGGCTGATACAGGAAATTCCGGTTTAGTGGTGTATAACTCATTTACAAACAGTATGTGCAGAATCGAATCTGATTACATGGAACCAACTGATACTTCCTTTTCTATAAGAGGCGACAATTTTACATATGTGGGTGGTATCTTCAGTATAACAGTTCTTGATGATGGTAAGTATTTGCATTTTAAATAATTGATATTACTTAAGTTATAATATTTAATTTTATATTACATAGCAAGTCTGAAAATATTTAACTTTAATTTTACATTGACACATTTACCATTTGCATTCATAACTTCTTTTTTATGTGACATTAATATTTATTTATTTATTAATATATATATGCTTTGCGCGCTAGTAACAACTCATAAAATATAAAAAAATTTTATTTTAACCTTATACATGTTTTGAGAATTTCCTCCGTGACTGTACTTATTTATGGAATGGCAAATGCAACGTTTACGAAACGTTGATATGCTAAGGATGAACATAGACACGGAAACAACTTGCGAAACATATAGTTTCTGCGTAGAAGTTACCCCCGTGGAAACCCTCAAAAGCATAGAAAAGTTTTTACAAATAATCAATGTATTTTTGCTATAACTTCCAAATAATAATAATCCTTTTCATTATATTTTAAATATTTTAGATCTCTATTTTGCTGCTGTATCAGGAAAAGAAATATACAAAATAAAGATAAATAACTTACTAAAATGTCCAAACAAAGAAACAGCTAATAATCAAATTCAACTTGTTAAAAACTTATCAAGCCAGACAACAGTTCTCACATCAGCAGGACAATCAATATTTTATAACGATTTTTGGGCAATGTTTATTCTACTCATGAAAAAATCCAATAAATATGAAACGGTAAGATATCTATATGTAATTATATCTTACGTATCAATAAAAAATGTCAAATACTATTAACGATTATATTTAATAGTCATTGATATGATTTTATAAAACTAAAATACACTATTATTTATTTCAAGGAAATATTAGCACAAGACAGCGAAAAGTTTCAATCTGTAAGTTCGATGAAAATTTCAAATAATGGATGTCAGCTGAAGTGCATATCTAATAGATTTCAACTTTATGCTTTGGGCAAATTAAATATAAATGAAACAAATTTCCGTTATTTCAAAATAAATTTGTGCTAAAAGAAATACAGAATTAGAAGATAAGTTAGCAATTCTACACTGAAAGAAGAGATTGGTTGCGGCAACAAATTAGATGATTAAATATGGCATAACATTTTTAATTGGTTGCAGCAATCAATTTTTAGTTGCGTTAGCCAATCGAAATCTTATACTGACATTGCGAACTAACACAACAATTGGTTGCAGCAACCAAAAATTAGCTGTTGCAATTAAAAATGCTTTGCCATATTTTACTATCTAATTTGCTGCAGCAGTCAATGTTTTCTTTCAATGTAAGTTCTAATTTTCATATTTTAAAAAATATGTATGTATATATACATATATAATATCAAATACGTAAGATGTAATTTTATATGTATACATATATAAAATTATGTGCATTACATATATCTACATTGTAAAAGATTAATTTGCAAACCTTTTAAAATTAATTAAAGAAATTTAAAGAAAAATTCAAAGATTTTTTAATTATACATACACATAAAAATAAGTCATTAGGGCGATAATAATAATTGACATAGAAGTAAATAATAAACCATTTTGAAAAAGTTCTGCAAATAATTTCAGACTAATATTTACTAAACATAATCTCACTTAACAAAAAAATTCGATAAATAGCATCTTGTAAGATGCTACATGAATTTGATGTAAACATATACTTCAAAATTATGTCAAAACGGTTATTATATAATAAATGACAATACATCATTTAATTAAGATGTTTTCTTGAGATTATTTTGATTAATTCTTTACTATTTATGAAAATATGTCATATATAAAATAAAGTTGTTCTTTAAATACTACTACTATTTTTTGGATGGCCATTTTTTCATTAAAGATATTTATTTATCACTTCGTATAGAATCTATTGTTTTATAATGTCTTTCAAACACAAACAAAATGAACATTCTGAGCGAAAAAAGTATTTAATTAGTATTTGTTGAGAATCTTTACGCGCTAAGAGCTTGATGAGAGTAAAGCACGATAATATGTGTTCAAATATTTTTCACGAGGCCAGGAAAAGAAAAAGAAATAAAGCCGCAAACGTAAAAAAATTTAGATCCTAAAAATTTTACATCCTTCCCTTTTTTACATCCTTCACGAAGATTTCATGATTTATGATATTGATTAAGAAATAAAATTCTTCGTGATAAGACTTTTAATGGCATAGCGCAGCTATGCCATTAAAAGTCTTACCTTGTTTCAATAGACATGACACTTCGTAATGTGTTTGATTCTTTCGCAATCCAGATTTTGCACGACATTTCTCACCAAACGAAGAAAATTTTTAAATAGTGATAAGTTTAAACTCAGATATCCCTGTACTTATTCAATTATGTTTCCGCGAGTCTTATCTTTTTTCTTTATGTATATGATGACGACGTATTTATACTTACTGCGAGAAAACTCAAAACTTAATTTGTTTAAAGAAACACTTCATTTAAAAAAATCAGACATAAATTTTGTTAGCGTTAAGTGTATTTATTGGTTTTGTTATTTCATCATGTTTTCTTTTTTATTAATTTTGGAGTGTAATATTTGGAATGTAATATTTGTATTCAAAATACAAGTTATTTTATACATATATAAATTGTCAGAATGAATTGCAAATACTCTTCAAATAAACAAATTTTTTACTCTATTTCTTAAATTTATAATTTTTAACTCAATTAGACAAATATTAGTAAATATTAACCAATATAAAAAAGTGGCAATTTAATCAAAATTTTCAACGAACTGTCGGGTTGCAAGAATATCGAAACTTCTTGCAACATTGCTCATTATGCGTGAGATTACTACGTAATTATTTAAATGCACTAACAAATTTTCAAAATTATTTTTAAAATATCTAAAATTATTTTCAGATCTGTGTTTAGCTAAATTTTTAAGATATTTCGGCAAATTGGTTTCTTTCGTGTTTTAGATTTCTTGATAAGCTACACGCACATGACTTGTATGTACATGTTACTCTGCATGTATAATACGTATCATAAGTCATTTATAAATATTGTAACAACGTCAAGTTGAAAGACTTTTAATGGCTGTAATTATGATTAGAGGTTGCATAACCAATGTTTCAAAATACATTTTAATACATATTCGTTGAAAAAAAGTATATAATTGCCAAACAATTGTTATTGTACTTGCATTTGCGACATACGCGTCTACCACGATATACAGGTCAGTTATATTATTTTATTATTCTAATCCAAAAATTATAATAAACTTAACTATTTAGAAATGCATAGAAAATAATTTCTGAATGAAAATGCACGGATCTAAATTTCCTGATTAAATTTATTAAATTTATTAAATTGAGATAAACAGATATATTTAATTATGACGACCAGAATTTTGATTAATATTAGGTGTGGGAAAAAGTTCGTGGCGTCTTTTTAATGCCATCTAACGCCACTTTTTCCCTAACATGATTATATAGAATCTTACTGATTCATTCATTTTCAATCAGAAATTTTTCTCAGCACGCATCTTTAAAAATTTCCCTCTTAACGCAATTTATCACAATTTACAAACAAATGCAATTTATTGCTAAACCAAATTTGTTTCACATAAGTAATATACAGACAAAATTGAGTGGACAAATAGTGGAAATAATTAAAAATTAGTCAAAGTAGTATTACTATTATATAACTATGTTTTATATATTACATATCTTTGTGATACATACATTATTTAATAAATAATTGAAATTAATATTTACATTTTTTTTTGTACACGCAAACTATATTGAAAAAGTCAGCTAATTGTTGAGAGACAAAAATAAGTGGACACTTGGATAAGATTGTAGAACAAAAAACGTAAATAAATATGATGCGTAGTTCTCCTTTCCACATAGTAGTTTCAAACTAATTAATTAGTTTCAATTTAGATTTTTGAATAAATAATATAATAGAATGTCCGAAAGAAAAGAAATTTTAAATCAAATTCGCCATTTAATTGTTTCTGACTGCCAGAAGAAGTTAAATTACCGTGTAATAGCACAAAAGTACTATGTATCCAAAAGTGCAATAGAAAAAATTTATAAAAAATATTTGTTGCATAATACCGTAGAAAATTTAAGAGGTCGTGGATGCAACCATTATATTATCATATAAAAAGACCGAATTATTCGTCAATGTCGGTAGAATTCAAAGACTGCATCACGAAATATTATTGAAACGTTAGAATTGAATGTCATCGAAAACAATAAGATGGAGATTGCAGGTTGGTTTAAAATATTGATTGAGGTTGGACTAAAATATTGCATACTATCTAGATGTAACCACACATTAATAAAACAAAGAAATGTTTAGCTTTTGCTAAAAAGTACGTTAACAAACCATCGTCATTTTGGAATAAAATGCAATCCTTGGATTCTGTTGACATTGACAAACAATTCGACGATCTTCTTGACGGTAATATAACGTTTGCGTTCACGACCTTTCAAATTTTCTACGATATTATGCAACAAATATTTTTTCTATTGCACTTTTGGATATATCGTACTTTTTATGCACGATAACTTAACTTCTTACAGCAGTTCGAAACAATTAAATGACAAATTTAACTTGAAATTTCTTTTCTTCCGGACATTCTATTATTTATCCAAAAATGTTTTGCACAAAATCTAGATTGGAACTAAATAGTTTGAAACTAATATGTGGAAAGAAGAACTACGCATTGTATTTATTTACATTTTTTTGCCTTATAGTAATGTCTTATCCAAGTGTCCACTTATTTTTATTTCTCGACAATTAGCTGACTTTTCCGTTCAATATGGTTTGCGTGTACAAAAAAAATATAACTATTAATTTGAATTATTTACTAAATAATCTATGTATCACAAAGATATATAATATAGAAAATATAGTTATATAATAGTAATACTCTAATTTTCATAATTATTTCCACTATCTGTCCACTCAATTTTGTCCGTAATTATATAATATCTTAAAAAAAAATTGTTGTCAAAACAACTCATTACATTTCACGACGCAAATGCAATTCGCTATAAAAAACTAAATAGAACATAACCGAATATTACGTGTATTAATAATAAAATAAAAGAATTGTACCTATTTATCAGTCGTTTTTCTCCGAAAACCTGTTAAGTTCGGATTTATAATAAGTTAAGCTTTAAGTTATAAGAAATTAACCAACTACAGTCGAATGCGAGGAGAATAATTGATTTGTCCATTCCTTATTATAGCTTAAGGCTTAAAAAATCTATTGTAGATCCAGGGTAAAATTGAGTGAATTTGTGAGATTTTAGCATTTTTTCTGATATTTTATTGGGAATATTTTTGTTGCGACTATATCAAAAGATTGAATGCATACATCAATTAACAGATTGTAACACTTTCTTGGGTTTCCGAATGCAGCCTGTTCATCGAGCGATTGATTTTTATTTATTATATGTATTAGATCAATCTAACCATTTACGTTTACCTGCTCTACAAGGAAAGAAATCCATCGAAAAAAAATGTTGCAATGTTTTAGTTTATAATTCACACATCAATAATCGTAGCAAGAATAAAATGATAATAGTATTAATAAAGAAAATAATATTCCAATAAATATTTTATTAAAAGAACGTTTGCGTAATATTTTTCTTAGAATTCGAAGTTCTAACTCCCAAGACGAACTCATATTTTGAATAGAAAATTCCTTTTTGTCCTGCTCTGAATGACACAATATTACGATCTGTAAGCTGCTAGCTACTTAAAAATGGGATATTCTTCATCTATTCTACTAATTGTGTCAATGGCAATTGTGAGCTTTGGAGTTGAAGTGAATTTCATACATGAATGGAAATATGCTGACTTTGAATGGGAAAGTCAAGAGCAGAAGCAAGCAGCGATAAATTCCGGCACTTACAATCCATTAATGTGCGTGTTTGAAGATGCAAGTAAAGCGGATGGTAGGTTGATAGTAGATAATTTAAAAAAATTTATAATACTTAATTTTAGAGTTCAACCGAAATTTTGGTTTCGAATTCGGTTTTGTTAAAATCAGAGTTTTGATTTGATTTTAGTTTCGATTAAAATTAAGAGAAAATTTAAGTAAACCAAAACTGTATGTTGCAACGCGCCAAAATGTACGAAAAACAACTATTTGATTTTAATTTACTCGTTTATTGAGCTTAAGATTTAAATACAAATTTAAATACAAATTTTGTTGTGATTCTAATAATAACTGCGAGGGAATAACATTAACTGAAATATTGTCCCACAGATTACATGATTTCATATGATTTTATCTAATTACAAATAACTTTTTTCATATGAAGCCATTTGGTAAAATATAAAATTTTATTTAATATTGTACAATGATTTCTCGTGGTTGCATATGTAATTATCGAATTATACATAATAATTTCATGAATTTTATAATGATTTCAAAGACTCTGTCCCACGATTACATTAAGTAATTACTCTCTCGTAACTATGATTTGATTCCTTTAAAAGTTAAGAAGGCAGTATTATTATATTATTATAGATATTTTAATATTTAATTTTGTATTTTTTAAAGAATACATAAATTTGTCGTAATTTCTGAAAATCATACAGTCTCTGTAAAATTAATCCAAACATGTCGATTTCGACTCTGGCCGAAAAAAATGTAATTCTGTCAAACTCTCTCTCTCTCTCTCTCTCAGTAAGACTTCTCTAAGTTTTGATTTCTAAGTTTCGTTTTCGGCTAAATTAAATGACAACCGAATATTCATTTTCAGTTTCGATCAGAAATCAAAATGTGGTTTCGATCAGACTCTATTTAATTTTACGTTGAAATTTGAATACTCCTTTTACATCACACAGTTTATTGTTATATTGTAGTATTTAACTGTAGAATAATCATAATAAAAATTACATTACAATATAAGCATATTAGGAATTAACATTTCATACTTCGATATTATTAATACAACGCATAGCATTACTATTGTCATGAAATTAAAGAAATAAACATAATTTTTAATAGCAAACATAAGTTCAATTTACAAACAAAAAAATATTTACAGATGGTAGACTATTCATTACTATTACTAATGTATATGGCCCTGGTTCACCTGCTACTTTGACAACAGTAACTAATAAAATAGGATCAGGTGGTCCAATTTTACGGCCATATCCAAATTGGAGTTGGTATAATAACAAAAACATATGTAACGGTATTGTAAATATTTACCGCGTGGATGTAAGTATTCGATACCTTTAATTTGTTTTTATAGCTTTTAAGTTTTTTATTTTATATACAATATATATGTTATGTTTATATCTTATATTAGTTAAATATATTAATATCAAATAACTATCAGTTTATTTATATATTTTAATAATTAATAATTAATACTATATTAGAGAAAAAGGTATTAATGTGGATCTCTACTGTTAATATGAATCAAAAAATTCTGTTATAATTAACATCTCTTACAAAGTTTATCAATTTCCGCAATATATTAGGAATACAAATAGATTTTTTCATGATTAATATTAACTGGGACTCACTGCATACATACAATAGTCAAATTAATGACAATATATAAAATAGAATTTTTATTTTGATCTTAGATTCAATGCAATCACATAATTATTCTGGATAATGGCAAAATCGGGCAATTCGACCAAGTCTGTAATCCAAAACTATTAATCTTCGATTTAAAAAATGATACGCTTGTTAAAACTATTTACCTCCCACTTGATTTTGCTACTAACCGTACAGGTTTTGGATTATTGACAACGCCTTTGGTTTATGTTTCCGGAGAATGCAAGCAGTTTCTGGATAAAATGATTGTTAGTATACCTTCTTTTTTAATTAATCGCAGTAATAGATATATATTAGTCTGCGCAAATATTATTTAATTGCATATTTAATTACATATATACATACGTATATACTTAACGTATATACTTAATCAAATAACTAAATAATATTTGCATAGACAAATGTATATGCAAAATATCGTATTTTGCTTGTTAAATAATTCAATATACATTTAAATAAACACAGGTATTTATGACTGATACTTAATCAAATAACTAAATAATATTTGCGTAGACAAATGTATATGCAAAATATAGTATTTTGCTTGTTAAATAATTCAATATACATTTAAATAAACACAGGTATTTATGACTGATATGGAAGGATCCGGTTTAGTGATGTATGACTCATCTACAAAGCGTATGTGCAGAGTCGAATCCGATTACATGAAACCGACTGATACTTTTTTCTCTGTAGCAAATCAAAATTTTACTTATGAGGGCGGAATCTTCAGTATAACAATCCTTGATGATGGCAAGTAGATGCTTTTAATATAAAAAACGTTATTTCAATCATAATGATATACAAAAAGTCATACAAAAATCAGATTTTAAAGCTAAAAGTTAATTTTTTTCACATTATCAATTCAATCAGTCAATTTTTATATACATTATTGTATACATAGCATTAACAATATTTAGAAAAAGTTGGTTATTTATTTTTGACCTCTGACATCATTTCTCTCAGAATAACATGATATATAGCTAAATTTGTATAAAAATCTGATTTATGTTTAATATTTAAAAAAAACTATGGTGATTACAAAATAGAAATAATGTATCAACATAAAAAAAAATGATTAAGTACTTATTAGACGATTATTGAAAAGTGTAAATTCGCAAGCTAATGTAATCTGCAACGGCATATTTTGCTGTAACATTTAAATAATATTTTTTTTTCTTGCTAAATATTTTAGAACTATATTATGTTCCTATATCGGGAAAAGGAATATATAAAATAAAAATAGAGACGCTATTAAAATGTCCAAACAAAGAAGAGGCTAATAAACAAAGTAAACTAGTGACTAAATTATCAAGCCAAACAGCAGTTATTACATCATCGGAAAATTCAATATTTTATAGCAATTACAAGGCAATGTCTATTCTAGGCATAAATATTCTTAATAAGTCTAGTAAAAATGCGGTAAGATATTTAAATACAAGTAGTTCTTACATAGAAATTATTAAGATCTTATTTCGAATTCTATTAAAACGATTGTTACATTTAATAGTTATTAGTATGATTTTATCTTTGTAAAATAAGATATTAACTTTAAGGTGGAACTAGCACAAGACGATGAAAAATTTCAAGTTATAAGTTCGATGAAAGTTTCAAGTTATTGGAACCAAATGACATGTTTATCAAACAGATATCAACATTTCGCTCTGCGTACATTAAATCTAGGTGATACGAACTTCCGCTATTTTGAAATGAAAGTATCAGAAATAAAAAAAAAGATGAATTAGTATTTGTACATCTTGATTTTGGATGTCTTCTGCATCTTCAAACGAAATAAATATTTTGCACTGAAAAAAAGTGTTTATATAAAAAGTTAAGAATTCTTACATAAACATTATTAAATCAAATCTTTAGTTAAGTATGAAACAAGAAAGAGAAAGGAAATAAAATGGAAAAAGAAATGGAGAGTAGCTTGCACTTTTCTAATTCTTTGCAAAGGACTCGTAAATTATGGCACCGATTAGAAAATAAAAATTCCTCATTTGTATCAGCTTGGCAATAAAAAATTTATATTATTCTAATAAACACGACATCTTCGCCACACCAATCCAATGCCTTCAATTCTTCCGCAATCCAGTTTCGTACGATATTTTTTTCAGCCAAAAGAAGAAGAATCCGATTTACGTTATATAGTGGCTACTTTATATAATATATTATAGATTCACAATACTTTATAGTTTCAGATATGTCTGTATCTATTCGATTGAATTCTTGATTCGAATTTCTTCTTTTTCCATTATATACATTTATGATGACATATTCATATTTGCATTTATGAGAAAAATCAAAATTTCTCTTTTTAAGGCGACATCATTCTAAAAATTCAAAGATAAACTTTATTAGATTTGAATGCATTTGAGATCCTGCTATTTTATTATATTTTCCTTATTGCAAATAAATTTTTGGGTATAATGCTCGATTTTAAAATAAATAGTATTTTATACAAATATATATAAAGCAATATAAATATATATAAATCAAATATATAATAAATCGCAAATAGTTTTAAAATAAATAAACATAGTCCATTTTATAATACATAATTTTTAACATACTCAGTCTACATAGGGAAAATCGTTATCTTCAAGTAAATTAGAAATAAATATATAAATAAAATTATATATAAATTATTCTAATGTTATTTTTATTTTTAATGTTATAATGATCAATTTTTTGTTTTATAATTGTTATTAATATCAGTCAGTATCAATATCTTTATGTAGAATCTGGTAAACAATTTATCAATCAGATTCAAATTTATCAATTGTTCACCAGATTCAAATTCATCAATTGTTTACCAGAATCAAAAATTCCTTACAAGCAAGGCTCTTATATTGTAATAGTCTTAAATCATTATATTGTCATTCTGCTGCGTTATTATTTCGCAGTTCTCATTTTATCTCTCATCGTTAATTATCTGTGGATGATCGAGCAACAATGTTGCAACATTATTTCCTCCAGCTAACGGATTGCCATTTTTTCACTATGACTGGCATAAGTTGTATTCATATCTTTACATCGGAGATAGTAGATATTGTAATCAAAATGACCTTAATATGTTGACAAAGCAATGTAATTTGACAAAAAAAAGATATTTTATTAATTTACTTATTTGTTATGAAAAAAAAGCTCGGATATCATAGTGGTCATGTTTGACTAATTTCCTCTTTTCACAGTAATATTTGTCCGTGCAAATATTATATCAACTACGCGTTTAATTTTACACACACACACACACACACACACACACACACACACACACACACACACACACACACACACACAC
>Ga0157363_1003084_pt1 | contig 14942 bp, 2 predicted proteins | sample AttsexASBM1_FD_111477 | JGI IMG/M metagenome (GOLD analysis project Ga0157363, IMG submission 111477) | Fungus gardens microbial communities from leaf cutter ant in Ribeirão Preto, State of São Paulo, Brazil - Atta sexdens ASBM1 | ecosystem: Host-associated > Fungi > Mycelium > Unclassified ...
ATTAATTACTTAAAACTATTAATTACTTAAAACTCCTTCTCATAAAAATTTATTAAGTCTTCTCATAAAATTTATCATTTAAATAAGTTATTTTAAAAACTTATTTAAAGAGAACTATACGGTCAAAAAATCTGAAAAAATTCAAGAATGCTTATATATATAATTAATTGCAAACTTATTCTCAATATTTGATCAAATCCTTATATTATGCAATAAGACTAAAGATTCTCCTTAAGTTACAAAAACAAAAGTTTCCTGTTACATTTCCTTTGTTATATTTCACCTCTTTGAAGTCGTAATAAGAAAAAGTATTATAATAAACTAGATCGATATTATGTTAAGTATTGTCGCAACCTCTTTGTGTCTGAAAATGAAAGAAATACGACTCGTACGTGCTCCATTCAAAATCTCATATGCACATAATGTATTATGGTCAATTTAAGTTAAATAGCTTTTGAAATAAAACCATTAGCCCTGGATGTGTAATGTGTGATATGATGTTCACGGTAACTCGAAACCTCTTATGCAGTATTAATCTCCCATTAGTTTTCATAAATGAGAGTAGATTCTTTTTGCAAAAAGTCCTGACACTTTATTGTCAAAAATTTTTTTTAATTTTTATACAAAATGCGTCATATTATTGTTATTAATGCAGTTATTATTGTTATAATTGCCACATTTAGTTTATTCTGTACAAAAAATATATAGTTAGCCCTGAAACTGATTATAATTTATAGTCGTTTTTACGGAGTAACTATATTTTTTATATAATTATTATCAAATTAAAGAAGAAACAAAGACTCAATGGATTAAATTTAAATTAATAATAAAAGGATTCTCTCAGCCAAGTTAGGCTTTAATGCTGGTTAAAACTAAATTCGAAAGAAATCATATGAATTGTAAAAATAATATAAATTATAAAATGATGACAATTACAATGATATAAAATATAAAATCATAACAAATGTTTCGACTTTCATTGAATCATCCTCAGTGTTGTATAAATAAAAGAAAAAAAATAAAAGATAAAAATTATGATCGCAGATAACATCTTGAATAAAAATAATATTTATCATTTATTATTTATTAATTACATTGTAACAGTAACAATGGTGCACTGTAAAATAATTATAGTTAGAAACATCATTTTTACAGTGCTCCTAACTATAATAATTTTGCAATGCAACTATAGTCACAAATATCAAACTTCCTCTCAACAGAGAATTAATTATTCTCAACAGAGAATTAATTATTCTAAGCTCTTTTACGTGCTAAATTACAGAGTGACTGCGTACATCACTTAGCGCTGACAGGGTATCCATATGCGCAATTGTTTCCGCAAATAATAACGTCATAACGTATCAAGAATGAAATTCTGGAAGACAGACTGCAGATGCGCTCGTGAAAGAGAAATCCGACGCGACAGGTGGTAGGTAGTTGCGACGTGCAGGCATGCATATTTAAAAATGCATTTGACGACGATATTAGTGGTAGTGTCGTGCCGCGACTCTAATAGACAACGTAATGTCTCTCGTAAATGAGCGAGATCGCATCGACCGTTATAACGCCATTATCTATCACTCGTCGAGTTCTCATGTGTCGCGGCCGTAACAGCTTGCACGCGACACGACGTTTTGACGCTCATATAAGCGCAGCTTGTAATTCGAGCGATTATCATTTCTGAGTTCGACATCAGCGGAGGCTTCGATAACACGTCCGTAAACAGAATTTTGCCTCACGTACATATAGCTCGGTACATATAGCTTACGACATGGACGAAAGCTCGGATACCCTTGTCAAGGCGAGTACCGAAATCACTTGCTTACGTTTTCCCAGAAACTCTATTATAACAGAGTCTAACCACCAGAGTTCTGCTTAGATAACTTAAAATTATCTAAATAAAGATAAGATAAATTGACAAAATAAATATAAACGCAGAGATAAAATAGAGATAAAATAGAGATGATTTTATATTAAATTTATCTAGATAAAAGATGAAATTAATTTTCTCTAGATCATTTCATCTAGATAAATTTAAAATAATATTTCTATATTCATATTTTTAAAATATAAATCTATATTTCTCAAAAATAAGAGTTATTCAAATGTTTTATTTGACAAACGATTTCTGCGTATGTATGTGCATACATATATCTGTCCAGATACTCACTGGCATCGATGATAGCAAGATATATTATACTTGAGAAAAATCTATTTGATTTATATAGATAAAAAATTTATATAGATAAAAGTATAATTCTTTAGATTTAAATCCTAAACATAAAAGTACTTCAATGTTGTGCTTCCTTCTTTTAATGTAAATATAAAAAAAAGAAAGTAATAGAAAAAGATAATAAAAATAAACAATGCTTCAGCTCTTATATGGAATATGTATTATCTCTACCTTTATTTTAGATAAGGTAGATGCTATCTCTTTTAAATTAATGTCTCAAGTTTAATATACTGGCTTAAAATTTTAAAACATTTGATACACATCGATTCAATGCTCAGAATTACAAATCCTGAACAACACTGATCCAACAACATTAAACATAAACATCCAGTTATAAAAATAGATATTGTTAAATCCTAGGCCGCGTCAGTATACTAAACTTGCTACACATTAAAACAATTTAAAAAAGATTTATTTCATAAAAAAAACATTTATTTCATCAATAATCATTAATAAAAATAGAGATCTATGATAAATTAAAGTGAAACAGTACGAATACAGCAAAAAAGTATACGTATGGGTATATACGTATTCTCCTTCCTAGGATTTTGATAAAAACTCGTGGCTAGACTTTGTAGAGTCCTTAATCCTACGGAATGCATCACGGGATGCACGACTGTTTCGCTCGAATGTCAAAGTCTCCAATGAATTCTTCCAAGCGTATTTTGCAGAGGTAATTAACGTAAAGTAAACTTAACGGCGCGAGTAAATGAGATACGCGCTCACAGAAGATACAAGGAGGAAATAATCGAAATGAAACAAATTGATCTATTTTATCGCAAGTACTAACTTTATGGCTACGTCTCTTCGAGAGATAGGTCTAATTGCATCGAAGTTTCGGCGAAGCCACGGTTTTCCACCAAAGATCTTTTACTTTTATTGTTCCATGATATATCTACTCTTTTCTCTTTTCTCTTATTTAAGACATATTCTTCCATGCTCGCGAACTATACCGATAAGAAACATCAAGCAAATAGTCAAGTCGTCGTATAAATGGAAACTTTCCGAAATGCAACGCAATTTCTGAATTCATTCACTTCGACTAATTCCGTAAAAAAACTTTGTAGATCGACGGAGTGGCCGGCCGCATCTTACTCTTTAAAGCTAGTCTTCTTTTTTCTTTTTCTTTCGCCATTTGAGTCGACTTTTCTTTGGAATTCTGTCCGAAGAAGTTTAGAGAAGGAGAGTATATCCGACGCGGCGTTTCTCGCCGCTCAATGTTACTTGGTGTTCCCAAGTAACATTGATAATATCCCTTGAAACGCCAAGACGAATAACTGACAAAATGCAGAAGTTTTAAATACAGTCTACGTAAAATACAAAAAACGGTTTCATAACGTTCTGAGAAGTTTTTTTCTGTCTAAATTCTGTACCGTGAACATTTTATGTTTATGTTAAAATTGAGTCTTGTTAAAATTTTTCTGTTGAACTTTTAATACATCCGAGTGTAATTTAACACAATGTAATTACTTTATATATTCTCAATGTTAAAATAATATAATTATGAGTAAATATACAAATAATATAAAAACAATGTAATTTTGAAATGTAAATTGTAAAATAAATGAATAAAATATACGTGTCAATATAATATATTGTAAATGTTATTTTTAATGAAGAAATATACTTTTACATTTGCTTTCAAATTATATCAACTTGTTATATTTTTTAATTAATTTTTTAAATATTTCTATCTAACATATCTTGTGTTAAATTAATATAAAAATTTGGATGTACATAGTTAGAAAATTTTTGATAACTTAAATAAATTTCACGTGTCTCAAGCGGCCCATTCAAATTTTTGTATTAATTTATCACAAAATGAATGAATATATTAAAATGTAACATAACGTTAACAATTAATACAAAAAATATAACTTTGAAACAAATTGGAAACAAATTATGGAAACATATTTCCTTAATAAAATTAATATTTATAATAAATTAAATTAATATAATATAAATGTCTATTTATTTATTCTTTATTCATTTATTTTAGCATTTACAATAAAAATTATACTATTTTTGTTTTTGTTTTTTTATTTACTCATAAGTTGTATTCTAATACTATAAAAAGATGTTAAATATCAATTCAACACAAAATATTCAAATAACATAATAACATACCTAGGTGTTAAATTAACACCTAGGTATATTAAAAATTCAACACAAAAATTTTAATAAGAATTGTGAGTAGTTAACACAAAGTATCTTTTTTATTCTAAATATGATATTGATGCAATTAAAGATTTGTTCATTATTTCAGCGAGAAGGCTCGTGAATGCGATATCAAAGCTTCCAAATGCATTTTAAACTATCGAAAACTATCGGAACGGCTAGAAATTTTCAACGAGAATTCACGGAGACCGACCTATGCGCACCTATAGAATTTTTTTCTGAAATATTCCGATCCCGCTGAAAAATGGAGAAAAGAGAACAGTGGGTAACGTGGAAATACGTATTTCTTGTATTCCCGAGCGAGTCCGTCGCGTATATATACATGACTACGCGACGAGAAGCTTAAAATAATCCACGCTTCGGGAACAAGTAGATTTTTCACACTGCGAAGCCGAAGCGATCTCCCTCGAAATATCCGATACGTTGAATTGTGCACCATTGATCGCGATTATTCCCGTTGCATCAGTCCTCGATAATATCTACAAAGCAATAAGAAACGTTCTCCGGAAACATAATTCGTCAGTTAAAACAATGATTTTTTTTTCGTATGCGAGCAAAAAATCGATGACAGATTACTAAAAGGGTCTTTTTAATTTTGAATTAGAAAAAAATTAAGATTAGAAAGGAATTCTCAAATGCGTTGATGAAATTAGTTTTTAAAGAAGTTATTTTCTAGTATAAAAATACAATTCTATTTAAGTTCTTTTTGAATTTGACAGTTTTAGTTCGCTGTTATTGCGAAACGTAAACGGACGGAGTTAAAATAAAATATTATGCCGCGTAAAGTTTTCAGCAGAGCTCGAGAAAACTTCTGTGACGGGAGCGAGAGTCAGTTTACTCTAGACCTTATATTCGTCGAGAAAATGTAGCTGACGAGCACCGCGAATCACGGATGTGTCAAGATGCATCCGCGTGAAAATCAACCTTAAACATTTTGGCGTTAAGTCGGCAGCGCATTTTCTCGCTTACTTAAGCTGCTTCTGTTTTCAAGTTTGCGAAGTAGTCGGAGAAGGCTGGACAGGCAAACAGAGGACGTTTTCTGCAATTCTTAACAGTCCGACTTGCATTTAGCGAGCACGTCCCGCTTAAATGAATAAAGATTCAAACGTTTAAATTTTCTCAAACAGATAATACATGTCCCGTTTGAAATAAAAATCGAACCATATAACATAACAACGATAATCGTCCAGAAATTTATATGTCCATTCGTTATTTCCGTGCGATATAAATCGTAGAGAAAATCCAGCTTATATCAAAGACCCCTAAATCAAAAGCTAACTACACAGGGCGTACAAAAGACAAGCGCATAACGATCCACGCCGGAAGAGCGTATCTCTTTCCAGTTGAGATTTATCGATCGACCAGGCCAGGTTCAAGCAAGCCGTGAACGCCGCGCCGCTTCCGCGCCTTCGATTCAATTTCCCGCGAGCGAAGGTGGTTTATGATTTGTGGCACATATTTCCGAGGTGTGCACCCTCCACGGCACGGCGCCTCGCGACACGGTATCATCGCGACGATGGAATTAACAGAGCAGCGCAACCTGCGCCATGAATATGAAACAGCTTCGCGGGATGCAGGAATAGGAAGCACCTATCCCTGTATAGCGGAATTAAAATCCTCATAGAGACTCGATTGCTGCGCCCCGGTGATTGTCTCTGTTGCCAGAAACAACATGTCTTGGATTGATCTTTCAATTATCGAATCAAGACATTTGAGCTGCATTCTTTCTCTTGTTCTCGTTCGCGCCCGATCGCGTCTTAAATCATGACCGTAATAACCACGTACGCGATGGCAACGCGGGGGCTTCTAATAACAGTGGCAGGCCTCGCGATAAAAATGAGGATCACGTTGGTCGGGTTAAAGTTCTATAGTCGCCGCGCGGCGCCTCCGTAATTTATCAGACGGAAAATATGCTTCGCCGCAAGCCGACGTCCTTTATTTCCCGGAGATAATTTGTATCTGTTACACGCGCTTTATCGAGGAGACTCAACTTATCGTTATCTCTTATACTCGACTTACTTTCTTCTAAAGATTTCATTTATTTAATAAGGTGTAAAAACAATTCTAAAAAGTCGAGCTATTATCTTAAAAGCACTTATATTTTCAAAAGTGATATCAATCTTTGCAAGAGTGTATCCCGCAAGAATCGTATACAACAATATCTTAACAATGTATTTTGAAAATTAATTGTAATTAAAAATCGCAGAAAATTAGAAGTCGCAATTTTGCCGATATATTATAGATGGACTAGCAAAGCATAATAACTGCAACATTTTCGCGATTTTTAACTAAAATAAATCTTTTAATTTCATTTTAACAATAATTGTCACAAAAAAATATATAAATAATCTTTAAGACAGTTCCTCTTTTATCAAAAATTGGTGATGTCAGATGTTGGTTAAATTTGAGATCTCAAATTTTATTAATTAAATCAAGCTATAATTTTTTAATTTGGAATAAAATTTTATCCGATGAACCAACCTTCTTCGCCATCGAATTTTAATATCTCTTTCTTTTTTACATGTTAATTCGTTTATATATAAGCCGACAAGCATGAAATATAAATATTTTCTTATTAGATTAATTTACCATATCAAATTTATTTCTAATTTAATACAGTAGAAAAAATATAGATTTTATTAATATTCTAATTAATTCGTGACTCACCAATACGATGTACAGCAGCGAAGTTTTAAACTACATTACAAATTACTGACCTGTAAAATTATAAAATTGAAATGTATTCAAGTTACAATAGACTTAATAATTACTATATTTTTTAATTAATATCACACGTAATATTTAATTTTTTACTTGCCTACTCTTTAAAAAGATATAATTAATTGTAATATTATTAATAATTTTAAAAAATTTTTTCTTTTTTAAAATATCTTATATAAAATTCTAAATATAAATAAAACTCTTCTCTAATTTTTAATTAGATCAAATAAACTCGTTGAAATAAAATAAGTGCAATACCGCAAATAATAATGTTTAATTAATACATTAATTACCTCATGTTGCTGTGTAGACGCCCGATGCCTCCTAGGCCTGCTTCTCTCAGGTTTCTTCGTTGCATTCAACACTCGCGAAAACCCGATTGATTACAACGCGCTTTCACACTAATTACCAAGATACAACGATCACACAACACCTCGCAAATACTTGGAACGTTAATATACGCAATGTAGAATCCTGCAAAAGACATTATTACAAAATTTATTATGTTTTATTATTATAAATGGATAATATATATTATACTATAGATAATATATAAACCGAATTATTTAATCCGATGATCATTATCTCAATCTTAATCTCATAAGAGCGATAAATTGCATTTCGATCCGCGAAAGTTTTCAAAGTGTGCCATAGAGAAATAGATTCCAATGTAAGTATCAGAAAAATAATTACCATTCATTTATTTCTTTTTAATATTTTTTTATCTCTTTTTCTTTTCTTTCTCTTACATTTTATACCTAAGACATTAACAATAGTCGTATTGATGCCTCGCCATTTGCATTTTCATTCACATTTTTATTTTCATATAATCTTTATGTAAAACTGTTCATACGCAATAAATTAAATTAAATTAAATTAAATTAAATTATCACACCGAAATAAAAATAATTTCCAGCTCTGTAATACTTAAATAAACATGCCATGTACCTACTCTCATAAATAGTCACTAATTGAAGAAGTTAATTAACCGTATAACTAACGTTTCCCATTCATTCGTAAGAAATAGTCTCAATTGCGTTTCAAAACATAAAACGGTCGTAGAACGAAGAGCAATTCGTTGCTCTTCAACTAACCAGCTCGTTCAACCGTTGCTGTGCAAATGATAAGGCAGGAACGTTTCGTGAAAAACAACATGTTATACACAAGCACCAAGAATTGTTTACAACAGCTGTTAGGAAATGCTTGACACGCATTATATTACGCAGAAAATATTTCGTTGACATATTATGAATTTAAACAACAGACAGGCAGCAGCTATCCATTTACTTCAGTCTTTCAGCTTATATGACTCCTGTGCGCGTATCAGTGATAGTATGACCTCGATCCGAACGGTAAGTAAGTTATTGTAAACTATTTATCTTCCAATCGAGAAAGTATTTATGTGAATTGATATTTATTATTATTATATTCATTATTATTATCTTTTGTCTAAACGTCTCGAATAAAGTGAGAATTGAGATCGTACAATTTCGATAAGTTAAAGCTGGGATTGATAAATCAAGAGATTGAATCATTGCAATAAACAACTTAATTTTATTTTCACTTCATTTTTAGAACACAATCTTACATCTCTTAAACGTAAGATGTTGAAAAAAAATGATAATAATCAACTTTGTAATTATTCTTGCGATTTAAACAATAAATAATAGATTTAATGATGCTTTTAATTACATTGAAAAAGATTGAATTGATTTAATCATTTTTTTAAGTAAAGTATAACTAATCGACCATTTTTTTCAAGTTTTTATTTAAAAAATCTTTTTAAAAATAGTGTCTCGAAAGAGATATTTACAGATATTATTGCCTAACTTCGATTGTTCATGCATAATAAATGGATGATACAAATACCATTACCCAACTTCGATATTTTATATACAACACTCTCAACACTCCTTCCCCTCCCCCTCCCCCCCCCCTCTCTCTCTTATATTCATTGTATTCTCTATTGTTTATTATTAATAAATTCTAATTAATGTTTATTTTTTATAAATAAGATTTTTTTATAAAAATCTCTCCTTTCTATGAATATTCTTCACACCCATTGTATTTATATTAAGATTTTTTACTTTAAAATTATATAGAGTCAAAAATTAATTAATGAAAATAGTTATTTAAGATACTTTCATACTCAGCAAGAAAATGTGAATTGTTGTAAAATAAATATTGTATTTCTGTTTCTTGTGAACATATTTTTCTTTTTTAATAACTATGCTTTACGAACATTTTAATATGTAATTTTATCGAAAATCTGCAATAAAAAAACTTTGTTATAAAATATAAAAATAAAAATTTGTATATTTTACAAATATCGTCATAATCTCTACATTTTATGGAATAAAATCTCATTCTAAGAGAGTAGTAAAATACAATCATTTTCACTCTTCTCCAAATGGCTGCATTTGCGCTCTCTCAGAGTGAGATTTTGCTTTAAGAAATTTAAAGCGTAACATGCTTTTGTTTAATATTTATTTAGTCCCTATTTCCCTTTTTAATTTTTAAATCTGTAATGTTTCTAAAATAAGTCGGAAAACAATTAATAATGTTCACTATGCTGTTAATAATAGTGATTTTAATTAGATTATAAAACATCCCAAATAATCGGTTAGGTAAAAAACTGGAATGACTTCTGGTTAAACTATTCATAATAAGATTCAAAGATTTTATATATGTGAACTGTCTCTCATAAAACTACAAATAGAAAAACGTTTTCAAATAAACATTTTAAATTTCACAATATACAACTATTGAAAATTGCAAAAGGACGTTTCGAATTCTTATTTGTATCTTCCAATCGCGTCCCATGCCGTTGATCCTATTCCATTTTATATCGACAAAATGCTTAAATATTGTCTTCTGTACAGATAGATGAAATCGCGAGGGAAACCTGTTGAGAACGATGTAGAATATCAAGTTTGCGAAAAGATAAAAAGGCAGGATGCGATATGCTTCCTCGCTGAAAGGATACTTGCACACTTACGGTTTGCCGTCAAATATATTTGACTGAAGATTCGAGAATGGAGATAGAGTTAAAAGCTTTCATGTGTTAGAAATGCTGGACATGCGATATTTCCGCGATGCTTCGTCGTATTTTTTACTCTTTTTTTATATTTTTTACGCCATTTCTCCCGCAATGCGCAATCCGTTCGCGATTAATCGCGATATCATTTCTCTATTACATATGTTCCTATATCGGGTAACACCGATGAAACCAAATATTTACGTGTATCGTTGAATAATATAAAATAAAATATCCATATCAAATATAAATAAATCTAGAGACAAATTGAACTTTATAACCATTGAGCTTCGCAAAAAATTGCCATTTAAAAAGTTGCATATTTTGCATTAAATAAAAAGTGCATCGGGCGTTACTCATTATATCTCAACGATCCACTCGCGTTTTATGTGAATTCGAGAGCGTAAAAAAATAGCAATACTGTATCACTTCGTGAAAAAAAATTTATAATAATGTGGGAAAGAGAAACGAAACAAAAAATAATGTTTGAGTTACACGAGATCATTCATGACACATATGTATCGTTATAAAATTGCTATAAAATGCGACAGCAAGTTGAATTATAAATAAATAGCTAGGAAAAAGAGCACTTTATAATCCACAGAACATTATTTTTATCCGTTGGGTTCTAAATAAAGAAAAATCGTTAGACGTTTGTTTTTTTTCTCCAGCAGATTTATATATTGATCATAATTTATCACGAATCTTGTCTAATATACATATATCCCTCCCCATTTTTTTATGCCCTTTAACACATAGCCCTCCGTCTGGACGAAGTTTACGGCCTTGAACCTCTATTGTTCATAAGTTTTCCACCCATCGATCATCCGTCCGAGTGCGGCACCTCTCTCGAATCTATTACTATCCGAGATGCAGGTACGTATAGTTTACACAAAGATGGATTAGACAAATTAATAGTCATCTTCTCGCAGCGCTCCGCGGGCCTTCAAAATACATTATTTTCCCCGCGGTGCATTTTCTCAAACACGGATGATGCGCGCGAGATAATTCTTCCCTTTCCTAAGAGAAAAGGAAAGGAAAGAAAGAGAGGAAGCAGATATCGCGGAGCAAGCATTATCCCGCGACCGTTACCGCGGACAGATTTACGGCACTGAAAGATCTCAAGTCTTGATGGTATCTACCAACTCATATATTCTGCATACATTCTGAATTCAAAACATGCACTTCGAGACGCTTTTAACTCGCGAATGTAATCTGAATTTATTCTCTATATAGATGGCTGAAAGGTGGCAGCGAAAAAAGAAATGTATTATCAATGTGATCATTTGAAAGAGTTCTCTTTTACGGCAGAAATTATATAATTTTTCGTCATTTGGATAATTCGTTCTCTCAAAATAAGATTTTCATCTCTCGAATTTTTAACGACCGCAAACATCATTTTATATGTTGTGTCTACTTTCTTGCGATTCATCCTTCTTGGCTGATGTCGCGCAAATTTAAAAGGTCCGACAAGGAGAAGCCACCACCCCCATTTATATACAGGGAACGACAAAGCTTTCCGCTGCCCGTACTGCCCTACAGGGAAATCAAGGCGGACCACGACTTATCCTTCTTCCTTTAAAGCTACCGACATAACACACCACTTGATGTTTCACTCTAGCTTTATATTGCGAGACATAGTCACATTCAAAATACAGGTAAGGAAATAGACGTTACCTGTGTTTCTAGAAGGCACATTATTATGTGCACTCCTAATTCCGATTTTATAAGTTTTCGTAAAAAAAATACATGGATTAAGAAATAAAACCGAAAAATATTTGTCGGATTTAACTAAAAAAATAATTAATGATAAAAGATATTAAAGAGAGAGAGAGAAAGAGAGAGAGAGAGGTCAATTAACGAATAAAAGAGAGATAGGTATTTGTTTCTTAAAATAATTCTAATTATACTTGTTAATTATAAATATGATATAATTGACAAATATAATCAGAATTGTTTAAACAAACTGATATCCATTTTGACTTAATAATAATGGTTTGTTACATTATTATTGACACGAGCTAAATAAATTTAACTCAATTGAAAAAATAATAACGTTAATGACAATACAAACTAGATAAAATTAACTAAATAAAATTATTAATTAAATAGTTGAGTTTAAAAAATTTATTAGTTAAGAAAATTCTTGTTTATTCAAATTTTGTAATACTTAGACGTGTATGATCAAAAAATATTAAGTCACTTATAAATAACAAGTCCATTTTTATAAATAGTTTAAAAAAAAGAGCGACATCGTAAAATCTTCTGATCCTCATCGTTGACACTTCAGTCGAATCACTTTGTAACAAAATTGATTCGTTGCAAGCAAGTTGCAGAGTTCTTCGACTCCGGCATCCTAATTAAGTTTCCATCCTAATGAAAGTGTTTCGCCGCAAAGTCTACCGACGAGACCGCTCAACCGCACTCAACCTCCCGGACAGTGCAAATCTTTTCTTAGGACTTCTTGAAAGAGATGTCTATACGAAAACGATTAAGTCTACCCTCTCTCACGCTCACTCAAGCAAAACATCAAAGCCGACCGATCTCAATTTCGTCCTACATCAATTGCTTTTTATTTAAATTAAGTCGAGTAAATTTTATTCGAATCGTCTACTTAAATTATATTAGAGTCTTACTTATATTAGAGTCCGACCAAAACTGAACCGAAACATTAGGCTATATGTCAATTTCGACCAAAACCGAAATCAAAATTGAAAAATAGAAATCCTAAAAAGGTCACATGTAGACATATCATATACTTTTTCTTCATAAATATCATAATTTATTGAAATAATTAAATTTTAGCCGAAATCGAAAACCGAAATTTCGGTTGTGTCAATTTTGATCAAAGAATATAAGAGTACTTCTTCTTTATAAACATCATAATTTAACTGAAACAATAATTACACATATTAAAATTAATATTTATGAAAAAAAGCTATGATTCCAGTTAAAACTGACGCATAGTGAATGTTCGGTTTCAGTAAAAGTTTCGGTCGAACTCTATAAATATTATAACTAGAAATTATTAATTAAGTTAACATATCGATAATCTTTTCGTCAAAAATGGCACAATCGCATCAAAAACATGATTTTTTTAATTATTACTCTATGAATTAATTAAATAAACATTACTCTATCACAAACGAACGAATTATCAAAAAACGAACGTCTGCCTAGCTGGCGCCCTTTCCTCCCTCCCTCCCCACTTAACTAAATCTTAATGAATAAATTATATAATAATGCGCTATTTATGCGCTCTCAAAATTCGCAAAACAAAATTTTTGCATTCATTTCATTTAGCTAAAAAAAAATTTTTTGTAGGAGGGACTGAGTAAGGTGTCAATCAGCTCCTCAGCGTGTTAATAATAAGCGATTTAGAAAATCAAATACCCAGAATTTATGCACTATTTATATTCACATGTATTTTCATATTCACATAGTCTTAATTTTTGCGCTACATAAGGCCTTAAGGCTTCCTTGTTGGAGCAAACAGTCATATTCATCTCCAACTCGTTTAAAATGGCAAAATTATACTATCTAACTATGTAAAATATATCTTCGATTTATGCGCTACTATTTCCAAGCAATTTCGATTTTTGCGCTGCAACTCTTAAGAGATTTTCCTCTTGGAACAAACATTAATATCTAAATCATTAAAAATTGTAAAAATACACACTTAACTGCACCCAAAGAAAGATTTCTTCGATTTAAAGAAATGTTTTTTTGTTATACGGTTAAAGAAAAAAATTTCTTTGATTTGTGAATCAAAGAAATTCATCATCATTTCTGTGTGCAAAATATATTTTTGATTTATGTGCTGTGAATTCAAAGCAATTGCGTTTCTATTAAAAAATCAGAGATGATAATGTAAAAGAGTTTTGAAGAAGGTAAAAATGATGATGCATAACATAAAATGGTTTTGATAAAGTGTTCGATGAATACAATATTCGAAAAAATGAATGAAAATATCCATTCAAATATATTTCATTTCTATACATCAAAAAACGAATAAATACTTTTAATAACATAATTGCTTGGAATATATATCACATAAATAAAAAATATACTTTGTACAGTTGAAGCATGCATTTTCACAATTTTTAATGACTTAAATATAAATATTACAGTTCGCTCCGAGAGGGAAGTCCCTTAAGGATTGTAATGCAAAAATCGAAATTGATTGAAAGTAAGAGCGCATAATCGAAAATATTTTTTGCACAGTTAAATAGCGTAATTTTAACCGACTAAGGGACGGATATGATTATTTGCTCCAAGAGGGAAATCCCTTAAGAGATGCAGCGCAAAAATTGAAACTAATATGAAAGCGCATAAATAGCACATCCTAAATCCTGTGTATTTGATTTTTCAAATCAGTTGTTATTAACAATTGGAAAGTCTGACTAACAATACTACTCAGTCCCCCCCCCCACAACAAATTTTTTTTTAGCTAAACAAAATGAGCGCAAAAATTTTTTAAGAGTTTTGAGAGCGCATAAAGAGCACATTATTATATAATTTATTCATTAAGATTTGGTTAAGTGAGGGAGCCAGCTAGGCGTAAAAAATGAATTAATTCCATCACAATTCAAAAAGAATTTTAAAAAGAATGTTCATTACAATTAAGAAAATGCTTTTTTTATACATTGTGAAACAAAAATTACAAAACTAATATTTGATCCTGTCAAGCTATATAATATATTCTTTTTGCTAATGTTATTTGATTAATCAATAATTTTTTATCAAATTGAAAAACAGTTTTTTTCTTCTCTG
>Ga0157363_1003086_pt1 | contig 14937 bp, 4 predicted proteins | sample AttsexASBM1_FD_111477 | JGI IMG/M metagenome (GOLD analysis project Ga0157363, IMG submission 111477) | Fungus gardens microbial communities from leaf cutter ant in Ribeirão Preto, State of São Paulo, Brazil - Atta sexdens ASBM1 | ecosystem: Host-associated > Fungi > Mycelium > Unclassified ...
ATCTTAAAGATTCTCTAACTTTCATTTGATTGAACATTTTTAAAAGATTCAAATACAGATTGTAAAGAAAAAAATATTAAATTACTGCAAAATGCATTATAAAGATGAAGTATTAAATTTAAGCAATAATAAATAATGGTTACAAAAACATGTGTAGATATACAAAGATTATATTTGTACACTGTAAATACTTTTATAATACATTTGTGTGTTATAAATTAGATTACATATTGTTTCCTTGTATCTTCTTATTTTACATTTACACAAGAATATTTATCTTCATGGGCTTATTATTACATCTATTTTTGCTAATGAAGTTAGCGGGGCCTTATAATTTCTGAGACCCGGACCTTTGCGATATAAAAAGAAGTGCCATTGCACTGATGCATGGGAGCGATTGCGGGGGCGAGTACGAAATGAAATGAGAACCTCTGTCCTTTCTCTCACGAATGCATATCCATGGTGGGGACTGCCGCGATTCGCCAAGGGAAGGGAGTTTCTCGTGGTGCTTGCCGCTCACGGACATACTTTTCACCAGTCGCGAATACTGTCAGTGAGCGTCAGACGCGATGCGATTCGCAATCGTAGTGTCCTCCTTTGACAGGATTCTTCTCCCGCATTGTTTTCAAAAGTAACTACTAGCTAGCTATTTGTGACGCGATGTGACATCGTTCAACGTTATTTATCGCTGTTTATCGATCATCTGTGTCGAAGGTCCAGGTTGCAAAATCCAATGTAAGTGCGAAAGAAACAATTTTGCGTGTTTGACGCTTTTATAAATAACACAGAAAATTCGTCGATATGTTCTTTATCTTCGTCTACGTTTTTCATCCTTGATCCTCATCCATTCTTCAGACAAGGATCTTATTCGCTCGAGGACAACGAGAAATAGCAAAATCCTGCGAAGACTCAACAGGTTCTTTAGTCTAAAAAGATCGGTAGTCTGATGATGACTCGGTTTCCTGCACACCGTTGTTTCGTAGCATGCCGGTTTGCCAGTGACGACCGGATAGCGGAAGTCGCGAATGAACGATCGTGAATACGCGGATCCGACGTCAACGTCCATCGAACTTGTTTCTTATTCTTGTCGTCCGTCTGTCGCTATCCGCCTACTTTCATGGTAACGGAACAGTAAGCCACATAAATATTAAAACGGGTAGGAATGCCGGTAGCATTTCTATCGAACCCGAATGATCGATGTGAAAATCCGAAGATAAGTGATCTTTTCTTTCATATGGATCGATCTTTGTTCTGGACCGACGCCAGACTTGTGCCGCGATGTTTCTCGGTTGTCTCAACTGGAACTTTACGTTCTCATCCCGAACGTCAATGAATCCAGTCTGTGAATTTCAATTCTCTTCGTGAACCGTTTCGACAGCCGATTGCTTTGTTGTTCGTGCACGATTTGTAATCAATAAAGCTGAAAAAGATCAAAAAGACAAGGAGAAATAAACACAGACTGATCTCAACGGATAAATCTCGGATCTACAGCGGAAAAGCGAACTAAAGAGTCAAGAGTGTCTACCTGCAGGAACGCTATTAATCTTATCTCACCGAATGAAAGCGATGCTAGCGTTGTCGCCAGCGTAACGCTCGACGTTTGACCTTTGCGCAGTAGGACTCGAGAGGATCGAAAAAAGAAAAATCACGAGCGAAAGTCTCGCCGAGTAGACCGTGTAGAGCGAGACGCCCGGCTCAACTCGGCTTCTCGATCTTTGTTTTCTGTTCGCACGCGACTTTCGAGGTCATGAAGGTCCGGAGTTATCCCGGCCGGGCGGTTCTAGAGGATCCTGAACTCCTCCTGGACCCGGACGCAACACGCGGCAGGGCCATGGAATTGCTTTACGAGGCCAGCTGGCGGGAGTGCGGGGTCAACTGGATCAGCAACGGCAGCAGCAAGATTTCCGCCAGGCAACAAGACGACGAGCCTTATAGGCGACCATACGCCGATGAAGTGGTATCGCGATTCGAGGCCGCGTTGGAGGATCCGAACAACGGGCCGTCCTCGGCAAGAGAGGAAGATGCGCGGTCCAGGGGATCCAGCAGCACCGGTACCACAGACAGCGAATGCCCCGAGACGAACCAGCCGTCACCTGACAACGCTCAAGGAGGCTTCCTCATTCCGCGGCCGAGATTGATTGTGCCAGTTCATACCTACGCGAGGAGAAGACGTACTGGCGCACCGCAACCCATAAAGAGACGTCAGATACGCGAAGGTATTTGTCTATCACGGATATGACGTAGGAGGCGAAGATCCGGGTTGATTCTTGTGAGGTCTTTCTCAGGAATATGTGAATTGTTTTACACAGCTCCCGATTATATGTACTTTATATGTGCTCTCTTTATGAAGATTCTGATTAATTCAAAAAAAATTTGTTCGTAACTGAAATGTTAGTTCAACACTCAATCTTTTTCCAAACTTTTGGATTTTTTACGGATATATTTCAAAAATTATAATTATAATTCTATTATAAGTTCAACTTGCAGGGGAATGTCTCTAAAACTGGAGCTCTATCTTTACCAGAGTCAGACCTCTTATCCTAACAAACATCGACAATTATATCTTCCTATTGGCTACTTTCTTGCGTATTTCGATACCATTTTTTACTTAACTAGTCTATCATCGAATAAGCGCTTAGTAGTTCTTTAATTCTTTCAAATGATACGATTATTAGAGCAAACCTGGCGTATTTTTACACTACTTTGATAAATCTAGAGCTTTATTTAAAACATGGCTTTGTTATTCGTCTGAAGACTGAAAATTTTAATTGGTGGATTTTTAAATTTTTAATCATAAAAAATATTGGCGTTTCAATGTTTCTATTAAAGGAAATATCGAAAAACTATTAATTTAAATTTGCAATTTACGCGAATATTACGAGATAATTATATCAAATTAAAAAACATATAGAGTATATCCGAAGTCACACATTTCTCGAGAGAAGTCGCACAATCTTCTACAAAAAAAGAAGAGAAAGTACATGATTTCCGAGGCACTGTGTACACAGTTACCGGACGTCGTTATGTCTTACAATTAAATATGTATATGATACACGTTTATATAATTATTCATGTAGAAGGAATGAACGTAACATGGAACGGATCGCACGCAAACGCGTATTCACACGCACATCTATATAAGCAGTTTTTTTTGACATGGATAGGACAAAGGTTTTTGGTTCCGATGTCGCGTGAAGTCGACCTCGATATCATATTTTTTAGAGCACGAAACCGGATTATCTCGCGAAATTGGCTCTTCCTCTATTTCGCTTCGAAAAAAGCGGTCTTATCATTGTACACGCAATTGTGTTTGCGTTTTGCAATAACACGTTTCAATTATCTATACAACACGGATACGAAAAGCGTTCAAAATTTCTATATATTCATGAATGCACATTTATATTCATTAATGCACTTTAGATAAATTATATTCATATTAGTCTCACCATAAAATCTGCAAATTAGTATATTTGTGAATAATGTATGAATATTCGGACTATTGACATTTACCTATAATAAAATTGCCAGGATATTTATATAAAATAATTTATAAATATGAATAATTTTTTCTATTTTTAGAATATTTAGAATATTTAGATATGTTTTAAATTTATAGTAAAAGATAAGCTGTTATATATTACTTATACATTTTATTTTACAATTCAGAGAGAGAAAATATCTTGAATTTTTAAATTTAATTTTGCACACTTTCAATACATTTAATTTCGTATTTATATAAAAAAACTTTGAGCATTTATTGATTATATTACATTCCAGATAAATTGTGTGTCGACTTTGAATTTTTTAATGTAAATCTTGCTAGCACATTTCATTTGCAAATCAATTTATGGCATCATGCGCCATCGAGAGAAAGTCGTATATTGTATGTGTTATTAAGAATAATGGAAAGCAGAGTTAACTTCGTCAGTTATCGTCAGTTTTACGTACATGTGACATTCGAATATGCTAAACTCGATATTAACATTTCTGTACATTAAGTTGTAATTATGTATAAATACGTTCGTAAAGTCGTACACAATTTATTTGACACAACAATAACATTCTTGTATGTACATTTTATTTGGTATATTTTAAAAAAGCGAATTAATAAAAATTTAATAATCTGCACGATTTCTTAGAATTTTGTTTCTTATAGTTTGTTTATCGAACATTCGAAAAATTTCATTCAACACTTATATGTCGCTGGGATTCTTATCAACGCGTATGTCGCTTTGAATTAGATAAACAAAAAAAGGTATTTACATTATATCTACAAACTTTACATTGCTGCAACACACACTTATAACTGAAGAGCTATAAGTTTTTGTATGTCTCTAATGTCATATAAACGTGCATTAAAGTGTGTCACTTTTTTTCTGAAAAAAAAAAAAGTCTCAATTTCTCAATGTAAATAAGAACTACAATTATTCTAACATGTCTGGCACAACATGCATGTCTGGCACAGCCCATTTAATATAATATTCATATGAAATATAATATTCATATGAAATATATACAGAAATTGAATATAATAAATTAATTTTTTTTTGTTGCTTTATTCGATTTTGTTGTCGCAATTATTTCATCAAAAATAAGAATATAAACGATAACCGTGCCATTGAGCTTGCAATTTGATGAAATTGAATTACATTCAGAGAAACATAATGATAGTAATTATAAAAGTAACAATTATTTTACATAAAATTTATATAATTAAAGTATAAATATAAATTTCAACTATGTATATTAATTTTACGTATAAAATTTTGTAATGTTAATAGAGTTAAAATTTGCCTATCACTATATTTTTTTCTCTAATTGTGAGTGTGAAACAGTACTAGGATTGTAAATGAGGCCGATATTTCAAAATTACAGATGAGTCAACAAAATCGAATTGCGAACGAAATGTATATTCCATCTGTTTGTGTTAAAATGACTGTGTCGTAAAGTGACTCGTAAATACTTTTTACTGATGACCTCAAATTGATCTTCTATTCCTGAAAACGCGAGATTTGTTAAATGTGCTTTTACATAAAATAGGAAATATAGTAATGATTAATTTAAAAAACGATATAAATTTTCTTCTTATATGATTTGAATCTTGTTTCTTTCATTTCATTGTAACACGCAAAATATCCAGATGAGAATGCCTGAAATGTTTGATACTCGAGGCATCTGGTTTTAAGGATCGTCTAGAACTGGAAATCTCAACAGCTGCTGCATGACAGAATCTTTTTTTGTCGTCGAATTCAAGTTTTCGAGCAAACATTATCGAGTCTACCTTTATTCAGAAAACATATAAGACGATTTTAATTAACTACTTTCTCTCTAATCTTATATTCACGCGAACGCGCAATATATGTAGACATATACCGCAGACAGAAATTTATAATCCTTTAATAATCTTAATTTTTTAATTAATGATTACATTTATCTGCATACGATAAATCATGTGATTAGATCGACAACTTTTTAGTGTTACTTAATAATAATTATTGGACACATGATAATTGGAACGATAATCTCGAAAGACGACTGAAGGCCGGATATAACTACTCTTATCATCTTTTCAATGATAAATCAAATTAATAGTTTGAATAAAATATTAAAAGCGATACACGCACGCGAGGTTATATTATTATAGATTGTTATATATGAATTGTATATGATACGATTGTATATGAAATCGTTCGAATGTTATCATTTTATTCGATCTGTTATTTTATGAATACCGTGAATAAAATCGCTTAGATCCTACGATTTATTTTTGTCAAAGCGTCATCGTGACTCAACAACGGCTACGTAATATACGTCTCAAGTGCTAGGAATACTTGAGGACCGCACTGACCGCAAGCGTCGTTTCCGTTAATTAAAATTATAATTGTCAATGAAGTACAATGAAATATCGTCGTCGCCTATATACGTGTAGGCCTAATTGTCTAACTGCAGAAATAAATCATCTTGTGTCCTACTAAGTGTAATTAAGCAGAGTCGTAAAAAGCGAGACATTTTAAGGACTTTCTTAAATGATGAATCCGTTTATGCGATTACATCTCGTTTAAAAATTTATATATATAATATCGAGATACAGGAAGTTTGAATATGATTTAATAATGTATCATACACATTTTCACAAATGTATTAATATTTATATTTTAAATAAATTATATATGTATATATTTATATATATATAAGTGTGTGTGAACAATTATAATTATATATAATATATATAATTATATTTTCATTTAACAACATATTATAATTTATTTACTCTCATTAGCCTTGAAATTTATTTATTATTATTATTTTATTTACTTTATTTTTTATTATTAAATCTTAAAATTTAAAAAATGATATCTTAATTTTTTTGTACAAACAAATAAACTTTGCGGAATAATTTCTGCATTGCAAGATGAAACTTTATATAAATCATCTCGAATATTTAAAATACTTACATAAAAAATTTGGAACTTTTATAATTATTTCTCAATTATATTTCTATTACAGCACAGATAAAAACACTTTTAATTCTTACTGAGATAATTTTTGATTCAGGTCCTACCTCCTACACCTCCATCAAATTTTTTATATTATACTTTTAAGTACTTTTGAGTAAGATTTAATCTATAATCTTTTCATTATTTTGAAAATGTGTGTAATACTTCCTTAACTATATTATTCCTTAAATATATTATTTAATTCAACATTGAACTTTTTTCTTTGCTTAATTAAGCAATATCCGCCTATTTTGCTCATTAATTTTCGGGAGTTCGAAAAGGAGGATAATGAAAAAAGGATATAAACACGGTGATCGGTAATAGCTGAATGTTCAGCAACTGGCTATTAAGCCGATTTCCGCAATCATTATAGTGTTCCAATTCGACATCCTGTTTTGCGCGCTTTCTATGCAAAAAAATCGTGACTTTATTCTGCAGCTCAGAAGCAACAATGAGGTAATCAACGCTCGGCCAACATTCGAGGGTTCTCGCCATGACGTTCGACCCTCATTGCTGCACGGTGACAGGATCTGTCCCTCAGTGCAGATACTAATCGCAAGTTAAGATCGATACTTGGAAACTCGTTTCACCAACTCCTGTCAAAGGTTTCCATTCATTCACGAAGTACTAATCGATGAAAGTGAAAGATAATTTCTAGTTGTCCACAACTGGTCTGCCTTATTTCTCCACGAATTCTTCACTTTCTCTTAATCATATTTTTATTAGAATTTCTTGAGTTGTCTTCGACCTACATTCTGGGAAATGAAAATCGTGAATCAAATTGGTTTTACCGATGAAATTTTTCACTTCGCGTGATAAAGATTACAGTAGTTTACTTCTGATGAAAATAAATTACACGCTTATCACATTAATTTTTACTTTCCGATCGCTGTCTCATGCTTCAATACGAGCCCGAACCGGAGCAATAAGCAGGAATTCGGTTACGCCAGTTTCGTGTAAAACCTTAAGGGGATATCATGTGTGAAGCGTAAACTCTTTGTCCTGTTACATGTCGTCATGGTAGGTCTTCTACCGTGTTTTATATATATATATATATATATATATATTGTATATATATGTATATATACAAGGCTTATGGATATGTTCAGCGGTGTTCTATGCGAACGACAAAGTCTGTTACAGTATAGTATATGCACGGATTCGACTTCGATGAGGATTCTTCTGTTGTTCATTCCTTTCTCTTTCTCTCTCTCTCTCTCTCTCTCTCTCTCTTTCTCGTTTTCTCTCCTCCGCGAAGTTTGTTAGGTATAGAGTTTCTTTGTTCCTCGGTTGGAGGTATCGGCTGCAAACGTCATATGCATGATTAGCATTCAAACACATCGCGAAGTATAGAAATAGATATTTTAGAAGAAAAACCCGAAGAAATCATAATTTATTTAATCTAATAAGAATATTTGATGACAATAGACAAACGCTTTTGTTATTGCTATTTTTACGCAATATCTTAATTTATAATTATATAACCGACATTGCGACATCGATGAGTTATAAATATTAATACGGTGATGTAGAATAGTTTACAATGATTAATCGCGATGTAGTCATCTAAGATCGACAATTCGCGGCTTATAAAATATACTCGGTGCAGCGTTGAATATTTGTTAAACAAACGATGTGCATAAGCGATTGTTTTGGTGAAACAATGACACATTAGAAACATCTACGTTTTGATAAGCAGGGCATCATATAAGAGAATGCTCGTGAATTTTTTTTCTTTTTCGAAATACATCGCAGAAAGTGACCAATGGACTTGGTTGTTTTATTCTTGCGAAAGTGATAAAGATGTGCGAAGGACATTCAACAATTCTCTCGACTTTCACAGCGTAGTTATGTAATTATCTATACGCTATGAATATCGGTGCACATTATTCTTAAAGATTAAATAGTCATGCAGAGACCAAAGAATATGACTTTGCCGATATTCGGTTCCGCGATTCTCGAAGTGGCATTCAAACTTGGACGCTTCTATTCTCGTAGCAATCAAATCGGAAAGCTTTCATTGTGCGAATTGTGTGCATGAGAGCACAATAGTTTTACGCAAGATAACTGGCATTAATGAGGGAGATGCCATTTGTCAAGTTTACTTTTTTATTTTCTCGAATGGAAGTGTGAGCAATAATGAATCTAAAATACTCGTATCGAAGGATAATTTTTATTTATTTTATTTTAGATTATTAATAATAATCTTATGAAGAAATAGTTATTAAATATTTGAAATATTTGATTGTGTGAGTGTGTTTATCGTAATATTTTTAAATGTTGTTCTATTTACAGACTCTTGTAAATCTTATTTGAGAAATTCTCTAATTATTTAATTTAGTTAATTACGTATAACAAAAATATTAAATTTTATATCATGTTTTATAATAACAAAAATTTTCGTAATCGAATGTTGAACTACATGTAGCTTGTTTGCATCCTCCTATAATCTTATAGTCGTTTCGCGGCACGCGATTCATCGTCAAAATCTCAATGTTGTTTCTTCATTAGCATTGCAACCATGTACACTTTCCAAAGTTTGTAATATGCGCACGCAAGCATTATCAACATTTTCCGAGTTTTCTAGACTTGTTTATAGTTACGCATTCTAAACGAGTGATTTTGTAATACAATTTTCATACTTACAGCATAAAATTACTATAAATTTTATTATTTGAAAAGTACTATAATTTTATGCTATGTTAATAAAGAAGAAAGTCTTAAATAGATGTTCATAATCGATTCTTATATTTACTATCGTCATAAGTACAGTTTTAACTAGGCTCGGTTCCATTAATGTGTATAAGATTAATTTTAATCTCGATTCTAATTCTAAGAATTAAAAAAAATTAAATAAATAGTAAGTTAAACCGAGATTAAAGTTAATCTTACATTAGTGGAGCAAGGCTTTGAGATGTCATAAACCAACTACTGAATCATAATTGAGAATCATATCTCAGAACCAGCATCTTAAGACAATCTTGAAAGAACGGACTGTGAATATCTCCGCTTTACAATTAGTCTTATTTAAATTGATGCGCAATTGCATTTAAAAAATAGATATAATATCGAAATTTATCAATAAACACGTTTTTATATGTAGTTTTTAGATAAATTATAAATCGTTTAAAGTGGATTTTAATTGTAATTAAACCGACGTTTATCCTCGCGATCATCGTCGAAATAACGCGCGAATTTGCACATCTTATATTCTTATAGTCTATTGTTCTGAATTTAGGGCATGTAGTCACGTAGCACGTTACATACAAAAGCGATCATATCAGCTTCTATTATATGTGCTTTTATCACGTATGCAAATTCATGCAACTTCGCGAATGTCTACTAAAAATGAAATCTGTAAAAAGAAGAACATGTCATATTGATCTACTTCCATTTAGTTTCTTTTACGTCTTGAACGATTAAATACTTTTCTTATTAATGATTTTCTGGAATTTTCTGAGAAGAAAATTTTTTTTTATCTGCGAATCGACAATTAACTGCTATAATTGATCGGCGATCGTAAATCATAATCCATTATCTTTGGAAACATGAGACACGTGTTCAGAATCGCACGTATATTTACTAACATAGATAGATAACTACACTGAGAAAAAAATGCTGTTGATTCAATTAATTTATATATTACGAGCTGTCATTAATATAAGTGATTAATTCATGTATATTTTTACATAAAAGCCTTGGTTATTGAAATTATAATTATGCCTTTATGTCAATAAAAATACATGAATTAATCACGTATGTTAATGACAGCCCCAATATAGATACTTTAATTGAATCGATAGCATTTTTTTCTCAATGTAAATAGAGCATTTATATAATTCTAGAGCAAGTCTTCTAAGGACATATTGGGTCGTCCGAAAAATTCGTGCCGCAAAAGATTTAATAAATGAAATTTAATAAATGAAATTAAAAATTTAAATCTTTTGCGTTTCAATTTTCCTTCAAAATCGGCGAACTTTCCGGACAACCCAATATATACAGAATAATGATGAATAATAATGATAAAGAAAACAAAAATAATATAAAAATAAGTATACAAAAAATAAAAAAAACGTATATACATAAATAAAATAAGGACAAAAAATAAGAATTATTATTAATAAATAATATGTAAAAATAAAAATTAAAGAAAAGAAATACATAAAAATAAAAAAATACATAAAGAGAGATATAAAAGGATAATATCGTAGATATAATGTAGGATAATAAAAAGAGAAAATATTTTATCAATCTACACATAAATTATTAAATGCGATCTATATGTATGAGAAAACTGATTTATTTCAAGTGCAAGGAACAGAATTCGCGGAAAGAACAATTTTACTGAAGTATCAAAAAAACTTAGCTAGATATCCGAAAATAATTTTATCGGGCTATTCAAAATAATTATGTAGGACGCTCAAGCTAATTATTAGAATGTCAAAATTTTTTGCAGCATTTCCTCATCATGCTTAAATTTCTTATATAATTATTTTGAATAGTCCAACAAAATTATTTCCAGATTTGTGTATCCAGCTAGATTAGTACATATTTCAGTAGAATTGTTCTTTCTGTGCGCAATTTCTGGCAGTACAACTGCAGTGAGGAAATAGCGGAGCTCCAAGAATAGAGAAATCGCTCGATCTCAATAAGTCAAGAATACGGAGGTCCAACTGTACCTCGTGACTCATAACGTACGTATGTTACAAGACCGCCTGTGTCGATGAGACGCGTTGTCTCAAAGGGAAATTGCCACTAACGGATGCATGGAATCAAACAGGACATCGTACGGGGCATTCTCCGCGAGACGGGAGCATACCGACGCGCGTGCTTATTAATAGCCGCCGCTTAACTCGATGGTTAACTTCGATGGCGAAAGATACGATCCATCTCGCGCGAGTCACGATCGGTAACGGAACCGGTTCGGAGTCCCTTGTGTGACTCGTACTAGGCGTTATGCGCGAGGAAGTGAAAGCAACGCTCGCGGGACAATACGTGGCCGTGGACTATCCTGTCGCAATGTCGAACTCGATTGAGTCGCGACGAATGATATGGCGGTAAAAAAGAAAGGCTACTTTGATTTGCGTAATCTGCTTAGATGCTTAGGTCCTCTCTTGATTGATTCGACCCCTTTATATGCAGTTCTACAGAAGAGAATCATGTAATATTTCCTTCGCAATTTACGCAGAAAAGTATTGACACATAAAATCGCATTATAAAATCATGATAGATCGCGTGAGCGCAACTATATTACAGATTATCAATTTAATTTGTGAGTATTACTACTCTAGTTCTGTTAGGATTGCGTTTCAAGATTAAAAATTAAATTCAGCGCTCAGTTTGCAGGATTGGATATGAGTATATAAATTCACATTGAATTATATAATTATAAGTATTGAATCAAATTATAGCTGACCGTTTAGGGCTTTTCCTGTTTGTTGTGTATTATGGTCTTAAAGATATTTTGTTTAATATTGTTTCTATTACAGATAGTCATAATATTTTGTCTTAGTAAGAGAATATAATATAAAGAATTTCAGACAAATTATGAGATTGTTAGAAATGTTAAGATTGTAAGAAATGTGATTGAAAGTTATTACCATTGTTGCAAATCCTATATATAGGATGTCTTATAACTCGCGACATTAATTTTAGTGACATATTCCTGATAAAATTAAGACGATAATTTTAAGATGAAAATGAGATGTAACACTTTGGAAAGTGTTTATAATATATAAATCCAAAGATTATCCATCTATATTATTCACAATAGATAATGCATTTACAATAGATACTTCAAAGTGTATAAAATCACTGTATAGTAGAAAGATATTAATAGAGAATGTCATATATTCAAAGCATGTAATTGCACAGCAGTCTACGAACTTGTCGTGACTTAACATTGTATGAAGCAATCTTTCTAAAGAGTTATCAAGTCCTCCCGATAAGACATGAATGAGTTGACATGATTAAAAAAATAACGACGTATGCTTAATTGATTTAGAAATGTCAGTAAACCAGGAATATGTCACCAGATTTGCGCAACGTAAAAATTGATTATTAATATTCAGAATGTGTTCCATAACTCTCAAAGCAAAGAAAATCGAACGTGAGTTAGAATATTTGTGCAGTCCACAAATATATCTTGACAAGAGCTACTGTTTTACATTTCTAGTTATTAAATACGTCGATGGTTACTGTTGACTGGTCAACTTTTAAGATATTAATTAATTTTAATACCGGTTTTAGAGAAAGATAAACAGTCAACTTTTCAATTCAGAATTTTGTTCTAGTTTATTGAATAACATATATTTATAATTGCATAATTTTAATCTTCTCTTGTAATTATAAGCCGAAAAGGAAAAATTTAGCAATTTCGATAACAATTATTTAATTTTGTTCGTAAATGTGAAATCGAAATCGAAATAATTGAACTAATTAAGTAGCATTTTGATATGAACAAATATGGTAAATATAAGACAATACATCATTAAGATGACAAATGTAATATTAATATTGATTAATTTCCGATTAAATTCCGATCTCGAAATTAATTATTCAGCAACACAAACTATTTAAATGATTTCAAATTCATATCAATAGTCTCACAATAATCTCACAGTCATCGTATAGCAAGAGATTATATCTTTGATCTTTAATTGAAATTCTTTTTCAGAGGGTAAGGTCGAGGTGTCGAGGGATGGCAAATATCTCAGCACTTTGCAACATGGTAAAGTATTGGGTGAACTCGCGATTCTTTACAATTGCAAGAGGACAGCAACGATCACTGCTGCGACTGATTGCCAATTATGGGCCATCGACCGGCAGTGCTTCCAAACCATTATGATGAGGACCGGCCTCTCGAGACAGGCTGAATACACGGACTTCTTAAAGAGGTAAATCAGTATGATACCTAAATTTTTCCAGACTTTGATCTAATGCTGTCAGATACATCCTTGCATAATTGAATATTTTTTTTTATCAAATTTTGAGCTAATCATTGTTGTCTTTAAATATAAATGTTTTAAACAAAATTCTGCGATAAAATTGTTTAGATTTTCTAAAAATTGATATTTTTTTATGTCTTTTTTAAATTGTTTGTTTGTAACCTACGTTTCTTGAATAGCAATTCGCTTTTTATTCTAATAACAATAACAGTGTAAAATTCTGCGTCTACAGTCTCTCTGATTTTAGTTTCTTTTAAGTAAATAAATTTCTTATCCTGATTTATTTATTTGATCATTATCGTCTTCAAAGTGCTTTATGTCTTGTCATAAAATTGATATTTTTCAAAAAATTATATTATATTTTTTGTCATTATATTTTAGCATATCTTACGCTCTCAGAATTATGAAATATTCTTTAAATAACGGATCGTTTTTATTGCCATTGCATTAGAAATATAAAGTTCCGCGTTTGCAGATTATATCTGCAATTTCAACTTTTAAAATACGACGAACTAAATTTGAACAATTATATTATAACTGTACTTGATGAAAGTTATGTTCTTTCTAATAAGAAAAGATAACATCTTTTTATTTCAACGTGCAAAACTCGATTAACCATGCAGATGTTATTTTAATCAGTTTAATGATCAGTAACGTGGTGCAGTCAATTTATTGATGCAACTGATGACATAATTATGAAGAATACTAGTAGTAATAATATTATATATATATATATATATATATATATATATATGTGTGTGTGTGTGTGTGTGTGTATAAAACACGATAGTAAAATACGAATATCATCCAATGTTTCCTCAATAATTCAATTTACAGCAAAACTATCGTGAATGATGTTAATGAGACACTATTAAAAGATAAATTTATGTGAATTTATATTTTTTTGTATATCTAATAATACGTTACGTACAAATATTCCATTATCTAGAAAATATTTTCTTACGTTATGTCTGCGAGTTGAAAATTACAGTTTTTTTCTAAGTTAAAAAAATTAAATGATAACCTTATGTAGTAACCTATTATGAATATCTAATAAACTTGTAGAAATAATCTTACGTTGTATATTAGGTATACAACTTTGCTTCCGCCGTTTTTCCGAAATTCGAGGCTTTATTGTAAAAAACTGGTTATACATTTATGATTCAAAGTATTGTCCATCGTTGGCCACTACTTTCTCCCATCTTTCGGTAGCGTACGAATTCCGCGTCGAAAAAACTGGTCATCTTTTGAGGCTATCCACGAATCCATCCAATTTTTTACTTCTTCATAAGACCGGAAGTGCTGGTCAGCCAGGCCGTGTGCTATTGATCGAAACAAGTGATAGTCAGAGGGAGCAACGTCTAGAGAATACGGCGAGTGGGGTAGGACTTCCCATTTCAACGTTTCCAAGTATGTCTTGACCACTTTCGCAACATGGTCGAGCATTGTCATGCTGCAAAATCACTTTATCGTGTCTCTCGTTGTATTGCGAC
>Ga0157363_1003087_pt1 | contig 14937 bp, 8 predicted proteins | sample AttsexASBM1_FD_111477 | JGI IMG/M metagenome (GOLD analysis project Ga0157363, IMG submission 111477) | Fungus gardens microbial communities from leaf cutter ant in Ribeirão Preto, State of São Paulo, Brazil - Atta sexdens ASBM1 | ecosystem: Host-associated > Fungi > Mycelium > Unclassified ...
ATTTCCTTGCAACCTTACCTCCTCTATTTTACGAATGGATGGCTTCCCTGAGGGGGAGCCCGAAATAGTCGGTTGACCATGTCTCAGAGACGGCAAGATGCCTTCTTGGCATAACTTATGGGAGAGAAAGGATCCTTTGAGTTGTCATGGTCAAGATGTTGGAAATGATTGTATGAAACTAGTGGTGCCATAGAAGGGAGGCTAGATGTAACATAGGGAGAGCTATAGGATTTTAGCAGAAGAAGTATTTCGGAGGTAAGAAAAGTTTTTAAAATCAAGAAGCATATTGTGAAAAGGCGGAGGGGGGAAGCTATTGGAAGCAACTATTTTTCTAGCTTCCACAAGAGGAATATTGTCCTGCTCAGTCAGGCCGAGAATAGTCTTTTGCTAAATAATAATAGGGTACGAGGTTGCGAGATGATTCCCTTGCAATTGATACACTTGACATGCGCCTGATCAGTTGAGCAAGAGTAATCTTTTTCTCTAGTGAGCCCAGAAGAAGTATCTTGGTTTGGTGATTTTTCGCGACCGATATGACCAATTTCTATAACAGACATAACAAATCCTGGCCTTTGAAATATATGCATCAACCTTATAGAGAGCATTAAATAAAATCACCTTCTTCGGAAGTCATTGTCCTGCGAATTTTATTACAGACTGTTCGCGAAGTCACGTAGATTGTTAATGCTGATTATCATGCGTCTGTTTAAGCGTTGTACATCAAGTACTTTGACAGTTGAGGTTAGATTTTTCTCTGAGAGAATTCAATGAGATAGTCTGATCAACGTCCTTGATAATTCTGATGCGGAGATGTTTAAAAGATGGAATGAAGGCTTGAAGATTGTTCTTATCAAAGACAGAGATCAAACAATTAGCCACGTCTGCAAACTTGACTTTTATTATAGCTTTACCAAGCCTCTTAATGAGAAGAATATTATTCTTAATAAACTCAGAAACGACACGAAAAAGTACAGAAAAATGCATCAGCGTTGACTTATTTGAGTATACATATACGACAAAGAGGAGAATGTCATTCTTAGAATATTTATTAATCGAGATGTTCCTTGTTCTAGCAGGCGCCGATGCCGATGCACCTAAGCAGGACACGCTGTTCGAAAAATTTTTCTTGAAGTGAGGTGGATCGACAGCCAAAACTTTCAATCTCGTCTTCTCGCTTGTTACCTCAGCACTACGCTTGCGACTAGCTCTCTCATCATTGATATCTATGGGAAGCGACAGGTCTCTTAAGCCGAGTCGTCGACAGATGTTGGCAGGCAGCAGACGTCACCACCATTACTGCCGGTGGCTTCCGCTATCAAATTAGTAAGCATTCGGTTCATATTCTTGTTCGAGGAGGCGTTTGCCAAATGCGCACCAGGAATCGGAAGATGATGAAAAACAAGGAGAAGATAGAGAACGAGAATTCGATTCCAATGAGGGAGAGGAGTTATTACGCGATATTATAGACCTAACGGCGGCCTCTAATCCCCCTCCCCTCCGCTCCGATGCCGAGGGTCGATGACCCCGACATGGGACCGAGAGAACGCGATTCATGAAGAGACACGATAGAGGAGAGCACAAAAATAAACTCAAACTCACGCCAATCCAGCTTAGCCGGCCAAACTAGAGCAAAAAAGCGCTACATAAACGAGTTACACAAGAAAAGCCTCGTAAAATATCGCAGCGAACGAAAGTTGCATCCAACGCGCCACCGCGGAACTTCTTTAAATTTTTAGTGTTAATAGTGTTTCTCACATATGTAGTGTAAAATAAAGATTCTTAATATTATATTACATTATATGAAAGAAAGACGTTGTTTCCTTATTGTACCAATTATTGCGAAGAATATTATCAGGATCTCGGTGGCCTAATGGCTTAAGATGCTCGTACGGAAAAGAAATCCGAGTTCAAGTCCCGGCCGAGATGATATTTTTCACAATAAATTTATTAACAATTTCAACATATGAACATTTTTTATAATATGATGTTTGATGATACGAGTAGCATCAAAATATTAAAATTGCTTGTCAATTTAATTCGAGATTATTAGAATGGTTTAAATTGCGTTTATAGTATCTGAAAAACAATTTAACGCGCAAAAAGACTACAGTATGATATATATGCAAGTACATATATAATGTATAATATATTAGTAATTTAAGATTGAATTATTTAAAGCAATAAAGATCCTTCAACCATAATAGTCATTTTAAATTTGTAATGGACATATTATTTATGTTCAGCCATCAAACTTTTTGTTGAGAATGTTTATTTCTAACTATATTTTAGACTGTTAGTTTAAGACGTTTTAGTTGAACATATATATTGGTGAGTTTATTACATTAATATAAAACATACGTAAAAAATGACGGACAATATAACATAAATATGAAATTACGAAATTTTCATTTCTTATTTTAAAAATTTGTAATTTAAAGCCAATTGAAGGCATATTGTAAACATTTGTAATAACTTAATATACACTTAATCTGAAATTTAATATAAATTGAGAGAATTCAATATTTGAAAAAGTCTTAGAAAATATTTATTATCAAATCTACGAAGAGTCTACAAAAATATAACAAAAATTATCGTCTTTACATTAAATTTCAGTATTTGTTTGTTTAAACAAATTTTCATTACATATTTCATTACATTAAAAATCGATACCTTTTAAATAAAAAATAATTTTAATATTATTAACAAAAAAAATATTTCTTATTATTGTTTTTTCCTATTCACAATAAAAATAAAGGAATACTTTTTTTTTAATGTCGAAAATGATTCTGATTCAAACATTTCATATTTAAATTCATATATTGATTAAATTCTTGTGTTAGTTGCTTTAAGAACTGTACTATAAATACAACTGTTCCATTCATTAAGTACATTAATTTATAAATCTTCTATAAATTTTGATGTCTTAAATTTCAGATTTGATTTTATTCCAAGTCTCCAGAAAATCGAAGTATCATTATGAGATAATTCATATAGACTTTGAAAATTATAATTTTTTTCGACTATTTTAGAAAAAAATAGACGATACGAACGATCTGATAGATCCTGTGTACAAAATAAACATATGAAGAAATAAAAATTTCAAAAACAAATGATTACAAAATTAATAAAACAATTTATACGGAAAGAATTTCGAAAAAAATTGACTCCCTAAATATGACAGAAAATCCAAAAAAATCTTTTTTACTCTCTCTTATTTACAAAATGTATTCTTTTTCTATTCCATTTCTGTTCTAAAAAAGTATTCCTAAAGGTCCCAAAGAATTCACTTTTATGTCATCAATTGTGTCTTTTTCATATTCAAAAAGTACCCTTTTTTAGTCTAAATGAATTTGCAACAAAATTGAAACAACTTTTAATTAGTATTCTAATGGAATTCTAAAGCTATTTATTTCATGCTTTTTCTGGAATCGAAAAATTAGATAGGTTGGACTTGTTGAAATGTTCCGAAATATGAAATAAAAATTAATTAATTAATTATTTTTATTAATTAATTAATTAAATAGGTGCTTGAATTAATTCTCGCTGTTCGAGAAAGGACAGTATTTGTGCTATTTTAACACGAAAATGAGTTGATATATGAAAATATTGTCAATAGGCTTTAATAATCAGTATGTAATATTTGATCGGATGCAAAAAGCATATTTTTTATCGCATTAAAAATATCGGATTTTGTACCAAAAAAAGAGCATTTGCGGGAAGCATTATTTTTCCGTTCTAATCTCAAGAAATCTGTTGCTGAAGTCGTTTGCTAGTGGAGGCTTATGGAGAGCATGTTCTATTTGAAACAATAAAGAGATTGGTTTAGATCAAAGACAATAATTTTTAATATGGCAAAGAGCGCCCTGGTCAGCCGAAAAAGTTTGAAGATGGAGAAATGAAGACATTACTTCGAGAAGATTATTCATGTCAGATTCTCAAAGAGTTATTCGGAAACATTAAATGAGTCAACCATTAGCAAACGTTTAAAAGCAATAGGAATGAGCCAGAAGCTTAAAAAACTGGATTCCACATGAATTGCGAAAAAGAGACATTGCGAAACGTTTAGCCATTTGCTCCTTCAAAGACAAAAACGGAAGTCGTTTTTGCATCGAATTGTGACTGCAGGCGATGAAAAATGAATTCGTTACGACAATCCTAAGCGCAAGAAATCATGGATGAATTCGTGGCGAATCAACATCAACGTCAAAACAGAATATTTATGGAAAGAAGGAATTTATGGAAATGCTGTGCATTTGGTGGGATTAAGTCGGTGTAGTGTATTGTCCTGGTGAAAATTTTTTCAAAATTTTTCATATAATTTTTAGAATTTCTATATAGTTTTTCAGAATTTCTTTATAATTTTATAACTTTCTCACATTTTTTATATGAATTGGAACATTTCTCAGAAAATCTACATCTTTTCTCAGAATTTTTCATATGTGTTACTAATGAAATATCGTAAGATTTTTAAGATTTTTTTGTAAGTATAATTTCTGATGAAATGTTATAATATTTAATAAATTTTTAAATACTTTTTAAAAATTATGGGATGAGAAATTTCTGAATATTTCACTTGTATGTATCATATGTGAAAAATTCTGAGAGAAGAGAGAAATGTAAACTTTCCAAATATCTCTGAATATTTCTGAAAAATGTTCCAATTTATATAAAAATTATGAGAAAAATTTTCACCAGGGATGAGCTGCTGCAACTGAGTCAAACCATCAATACTAAATGCTACCGATGTCAATTACTCAGATCCGGATTCGACTCCCGGCTAAGGTAATATTTTTCGCAATAAAAATTAATTATTTACAGATTTTAATATGTCATGTTCAACATTATTAAGATCGTTTCGAAGTTGCGAATAAACATAAAAAATTTGTTAAATTGCTAATCAATTTAACTCGTGATATTACTGCGGTAGTTTATTGAGTTAATATTTCAAGAATTACATACGTAGTATATAAATTCACACAAGAATCATATAAGTATTTAAGATCCACTAAATCATTTTAGACTTTGATTTCTATAGTTTATGTTAACACATATATGGTCCTATAATATGTTATATTATTTATTTACGTCGCCTAAAGAGACGTTCTTCATATATCAATTATTGCGAAGAATATTATTAAGACCTCGATAGTCCAAATGCTTAGGACGCTCGCATGGAATGCAAGAGATCTGAGTTCGAATCCGAGTCCTGACCGAGGTAATACTTTTCGCAATAAGAATTAATTATTTATAGATTTTAATATGTCATTATTATGATCATTTCGAAGATGCGAATAAGCATCAAAAATTTGTTAAATTGCTAGTCAATTTAACTCGTGATATTACTGCGATAATTTATTGAATTAGCGTTTCAAGACCGAAAAATCATTTCGGCGTTTCTAAGAATTACATACGTAGTATGTATATATAGTATATAAATTCACACAAGAATCATACAAGCATTTAAGATCTAGCTAGACCATTTTAGGCTTTGATTTCTATAATTTGTGTTGTCAATTATTCGATTTGAATCGAACACTCAAAGAAAAACGCCCGCAATATGCCAAAAGACATGACAAAGTTATTCTTCTTCAACGCTTATAGATCACATGTTGCAGCATCAGGAAATCTTGAAGGTACTTGGATGGATTATCTTATCCCATTCGCCTACTTACCAGATGTTGCTCCTTCAGATTATCATTTATTTCGATCGATGCAGCATGGTCTTTCTGAGCAATACTTTAATTATTTCGAAGATGTAAAAAATGGCTTAACTGGATCGCCCCGAAAGAACCTGAATTTTTTTACGACGGAATTCATTTGTTATCCGAAAAGTGGGAAAAGGTTGTAGCTTTTGATGGACAATATTGAATAAAATATTAGATACCTTTTTGATGAAATAAACATGATTTTTTGTAATAAAAAACAGCGAGAATTAATTTAAGCACCTAATATATTTTGCGACAAAAACGTTTTTTTAACAAAGAAAATATTTTAAAATATAAATCATTTGTTAAAAGCATATATATTATATGTTTCTTTGTATTGTCATATTTTTTGCCGCAGTACATATTTTTATTAATTTATATTTCTTAGAGTCGATTGTTCCATCTATAGATAAACTATGTGGTAATTCATTTATTGGATAAACAAAAGAGTAAAACATAAGAAAGTAAGAAAATAAGACGATGAGCTGAGTTTATCAAAAGATGGAATAACTTGTCTTAATTTTATATAAAAATAAGTTAAGGGGATCCTAAAGCAAAGCTTGAACTCCGACGAAGTCATCAGAGGCTGCGAGCCGCGCATCGATATGTTTTTACATACTATCACATCAAGATCTCACGCAATCTATGATACACGCAGTCGCACATTCGTGTCAATATAACAAATTCATCGCAATGAAGCGTTTAAGTCTAATTCTAAGAACTCGACGTTATTTGTTTGTATAAACTATATGTTTGTGAATTATTATTTCGTAAATACAGGTTGCAAAACTTTCGTATCAAGCAAATGTTGTCGACTTGATAACTTGAGATGCCATGTTACACTAAGAAATATATCAATAAAAATATATCAATTTTGAAATTTTTGATCTTTCTCGGCATAAACTTCACCTCACAAACACATATTAATGCGTAAATTACTTTAATCCTGGAAAAGGATTTTTGAATTTGTAAAAGAGAAAAAAATTTTTGTTATATAAAAATTACATGATTTAATAATACAGACGGCTTTAGGATCTCCTTAAACTTCATTTTTTATACAAATTAAATTTTACATTTACTTTTATATTTAAATACATATGATTATGTGTATAAGATGCATGTATATATATATTTAATATATATATTTTGTATGTATATTTTTTATTGTATACAAAATGCAAAAACTAATTTCTATTACCTACTCGCAGCAATCATTCAAGCATGTACAGTTCCAATGGCGGCAGATCATAACTTACAGCGGGAACAATTTTATACAAGTATATTGTGATCGAGCCAAAAATGAATTTTTTTTCGAACCCATTACGAATAGAAAAAGAATTTCTTTAAGTTAACTTCGATTTAACTCTATAAAGGAATATTTTTTTAATCGTCGAAAAGGAATTCTTTTTTTCATTTTGAACAAATTACGCAAATTCATAAAGAAGTTAAGAAAATGAATTTTTTTCGAGTTCAAATGGATTAGTTATGCTATCTGAAAATTAACTTTATTGATTCAATTGTAAATGGACATTAGATCGATATGCAATATGTCTTTTTTAAGTATTTAGATAAAACCATTCCAATTCAGATTGTAATTGCCAACTTTAGTCATCAGTCAATCTCAATTTTAATAAGACGCTTTAGAAAAGTGTATAATTAATATATATGTATATTATACTACAGGAATTTGTTATGCCCAGCACTAGCAATTTTGAAAAATATACAATAATCTAATTAACATTTCTTCACTTATCTTCTTACGTCTATTACACATCGTTAGATATATAAAACCTGTCACAACAATTAACATCAGCACACATTAGCGAGAAATCTTCACAGCTCAAAAGATTGTTTTGCCATTATAGTATTGATGATATTGGTTGTCCTTTTTTTAAACATGTCGTAAAAATCGTCAGACCGCATCGGATTCGTAATTTCCATAAAATTAGGATAAATTATTAATGCCATAATGATGATATTAATATTGGTTGTAAGATTAGAAAACAAAAAGGAAAGAATTAATACAATGTAAAGATTAAAAACTTATTGTTTTTACCTTAGAACATTCGAGAATCGATGGACTAAACAGGAAGACAACTTACATGTCAATACATTGCTCGATACAAATGTAATGACATGAGAGAAACGGGAAAAACATGACAATGTTTCGCAACAAATAGGTTGAACAATCAGAACGAAAAACAAATAATGTCACTTATTGGCTAATAAATCTATAAAAGACAAATATGCTTCTGAAAGAAATTCTGTATTATTTTGCTTGCTTAATCCGTTTTATTTGTTTAATTATATGGATCATCTCAGAAATTAGCCTTTTATTACACTTATATTAAATTAACTTTTCGTTATCCAATATCTGAACTCCTTTCCAGTCAAAATTATGATTATTATTCATCCTGTGTATAGAAATCCCTGACGGTGAGCCGCATTTCTTTCTTATATCAGAACTGTGCTCATCGACACATATTTTTAGCTGTCTTTTAGTTTGGCCCACGTATGCAGCGTCACAATCCTGATATGAGATCTTATACACCATACCGCTATGAGCCATAACTTCTACTGAGGTCTTTTCCAGTTTTGAACAAATTTTTTAATGTGTTTAAAATTGAAAAACCGTTTGGAATTGAAAAAATTTTATATTTTTTTTGTAATAAATGACAAATTCTCTAAAATGTTCTTTATAAAATAAAGCGTTTTTCTTTGATATATTCTTTGTTTTATTTCCATTGTTTGATTTGATTTTACTCGTTTCTTTTTATTAGAAAAAGATATTTCTAATTATCAAGCCTATTCTTATTCGAGAAAATGAAATGAATTGGAAATAGATAACAATTCTCAATCAAAAGACTAATTGCCTCCATAAGATTTTTCTTGTGGAAGGATGGATCTGAAAGGAAGATTTATTCACCATGCCATAAATAATTCCTCTTTTATGTGATACAGAATAGTGAGAGCAAATATTCAAATATCTGTTGAAAAACATAGATTTTTTTTATATACAATAAATCAAAAGACAGTTTGTTATCAATTAAAATGACAGTAACATCAAGGAAATTTAAACTATTACTATCTTCTATCTCCATTATGAACCGTATCTTCTGTGTAACGAATTAAAAACTCTTACAGTCAACGGCTAAGTCAGTAGGCACTTTTTGTAAAAAGTGACACCACATCCAAAGATACATTTAAAATCAGGATTCAAACAGAAACCATTCAGTTGCTCTACTAACTAGAAACGACATAGCTAGCTGTTTTTGAAATGCTCTTTTTTATCACATTGTGTAGAAAAAACGTCAAATAATACATGGACTATTGATGGAGACTATTATGCGTAATGGATACCCATATTTATGGATTTTCAGTCCATAGGCTCTTGGTTCAGATGTGGTGGAACTAAACCCTAGTATTGGATTAGACTTATTTCAAATTTGATGGTATCTTTTACAAACAGATTTATAGTATGTCTATGGGCTCTCCACTATCTCCAATTATTGCAAACTTTGTGTTGCAAAATTTGGAAATGAGAGTGCTGAATCCAATTCCAATAAAACTACCATTTTATCTGTGATATTGATGACATTTTCTTGGCCTGCAGACTCGCTTGATGATATTTTAAGAATTTTTAATTCTTATACAGAAGATTACGGTTCACAATGGAAATAGGTGAGAACAATAATTTAAATTTCCTTGATGTTACTGCCATTTTAATTGATAATAAACTGTCTTTTGATTTATATAAAAAAAAACTATATTTTTTCGGCAGATATTTGAATTTTTGCTTTCACCACCCCCCCTCCCGTATCACATAAAAGAGGAGTTATTTATGGCATGAATAAATCTTTCTTTTAGATCCATCCTTCTACAAGAAAAATCTTATAGAGGCAATTAGTCTTTTGATTGAGAATTGTTATCCATTAACTTTTCTCGATAATTAGGAATAGGCTTAAATATCTATTTTCTAATAAAAAGAAACGAATAAAAAACAAATCGAACAATCGAAATATTATACAAAGAAAAACGATTTCTTTTATAAAGAATATTTCAGAGAATTTGTCATTTATTACAAAAAAATATAAAATATTAAAATCAGTTTTTCGATTCCAAACACATTAAAAAATTTTTTCAAAACTGGGAAAGACCTCAGTAGAAATTATGGCTCATAGCGATATAGTATAAACTCTCATGAAGATTGTGACGCTACATACGTGGGCCAAAACTAAAAGAAAGCTAAAAACATGTGTCGATGAGCACAGTTCTGACATAAAAAAGAAATGCGGCTCACCGTCAATAATTTTTATACAGGATGAATAATAATCATGATTTTGACTGGAAAGGAGTTCAGATATTGAATAACAAAAAACTAATTTAATATAAGCTAATTTAATATAATAAAAGGCTAATTTCTGAGATGATCCATACAATTAAACAAATAAAATGGATTAAACAAGCAAAATGATATAGAATTTCTTTCAGAAGCATATTTGCCTTTTATAGATTTATTAGCCAATAAGTGACATTATTGGTTTCTCGTTCTAATTGGTTCAACTCCTTCTACGTATTTATTGCGAAGCGTTGTCGTGTTTTTCCCGTTCCTCTCATGTCATTACGTTTGTTGTATCGAGCAATCTATTGACATGAAAGCTGTCTTCCTGTTCAGTCTGTCAAATCTTGAATGTTCTAAGGTAAAAACAATAATTTTTAATCTTTATATTGTGTTAATTCTTTCTTTTTGTTTTCTAATTTTAATAATTTTACAGTCAATACCACCATTACGGCATAATAATTTATCCTGATTTTATGGAAATTATGATTCCGAATGCGATCTGATTTTAATTTGCGATGTTTAAAAAAAAGAACAATCAATACCATAATGGCAGAATAATAATCTTTTAATCTGTGAAAATTTCTCGCTGAAGCGTGCTAATGTTAATTGTTGCGACAGGTTAATATCTAACGATGTATAATAAAAGAAGATAATAGTATAATAAAAATAGTATTGACGTAAGTTATATATCCACTGAAAATGATCCGAAACGTATGGAAGAATTTGTGTTTGTAACAATATATTTTATTGCACCATGTAATGTGCTTGGATCATTTAGCCCTTATATTCAATTTTATTGAATTTATAATTTAATTTAAATTTAAATAAATTTTATTAATTTCATTAATTTTAAATTATAATATTGGTAGTTATTTAATACCAAAAATTAAAAATTAACATTTAATGAATTTCTTTGACATGTATTGTAAGAAAGATTCATCAAATGATTAATGAATTAATTAATACCAATTACGTTTATAGGTTTCTTGCAAAACAAGGTAGTTGTTATAAAACTTATATCAATATTGTTTACATTTACAAGATCTAATACTTTGAATCTCCAATCGATAATATAATGAGAATGGGAATGAAATTTGTTTTTTTCATACTTATGTTTACTGTAATGTTAGTGCAAGCAAGACTAAATTTCTGGAAAGATTTAATGTTCCCTCAAAAAGCAATAATCAATTATCTATTTCCTAAGGATCCCGGTATAGTAAGAGTAAGAAAGCCAGAAGAAATTAAAACTGCAGTGAACAATGTAACTACAATGGATTTTGTAAGCATGATTCTCTTTTAATATCTTATTTTACTATAAAGACACATTTGAAAAAATACTTTGAATTAAATAAGAAAGTTATATTAATGTATATCGAAAAATTAATTTTTATGGCAGATGAAAACAACTTTTGACAGCGCAGATCAACTATAAAATTTTGAATAGAATTTTCTTTAAATAAAACAATAATTTATTATTTTGCCTGATGAAAAAATTTTGCTGATATTATTCCACACTTTGGAACATTTTAACAAAATTGCTGAAAATTTGTTGAAATTTCACTGAAAGTTAATTTTTCAGCTAACATACTGAAAAATCGAAACTGAAACTGAATCGAAATTATTTTGAAATTTCTTTGAAATTTTTGTTAAAATTTTTCTGAAATTTTCCTAAAAATGAATTTTTTAGCTAAAAATTGCTGAAATTAGACTGAAATTTTTCTGAAATGCTAAAATTTTGTTGAAAAGTGTTGCAAACGTGGATTAATTTCAATGAATTTTTTCCATCAGGATTGTGTAAAAAAGTATATTAAATAAAAATATATAAAATACTATAACATAATAATGAAATTATTAAAAAACGAATTTTTTTTTAATACTTTGTATGTTTACTACAAAGATTGGTTTAGTAGAGAGATATGGTTACTCTGCTGAGGAGCATTACGTCACAACAGAAGATGGTTATATTTTGACGATTCATAGAATATCAGCAAGTCCTTTGTATAAAGGTCGACAGAAAAGAGAGGTTATATTCTTTCAAAATGGTATCCTCGCTTCATCTGATTTCTGGGTGTTAACTAGTCCTGACAAAGACCTTGGTGAGTGACCCTCAATACATAATGCATTTAATACAATTTTGATTAATATTCATTGAAAATTAAGTGTTCCTAGCAATTAAGAAGAACATTTTGGACAAAGAGGAAATGTACGTTGAACTAGTTTTGAATTGAATAAGAAAACTAGTTCAAAACTAATTCAATGTATATTTTCTTTTTCCCAAACTGCTTTTTTTGATTAGGAAATACTCAACTTTCAATGAATATTAATAAAAATCGCATTAAATGCTTCTTAAAAATTAAAACACAAAAGTTGACGATATCTACTGCAACAACTGTTCTCAAAAAAGAATGCAGTTTAAAATTCTGAAAATTTAAAATATACCGATAAAATTTTTGATATTTTAACTTCCCCTCAAAGGGGAAAATAGTGCCATACTGTGTATATCATAATTCACAACACAGAGCTATCAACAAACACTATTTCGTGGCACTATTTTCGAAAAACGAGGAAAAAAAATGCAAATGTAGCGTGCGGAATTCGCATGTAGAATATGAAATCTGTGTATAGAATGCTGATATGGCATTCAGCGAATTCCGCATTCCGCATTCTATATCTGCCCAAGTCAAAATTTTAACTCTTGGTTAAACTTTTAATTCTATTATATAATAGGAGCTAAAATATCAAGATAACATTAATTACAATATAATGACATAGTTTATTGCTACTTTGATTATAATGGTGTCGCAAATTTTTCTTTTTATTGCTTTTAGTGTTAAAATAAATTGATTTACAATAGGAGTTAAGATAGCAAAATAGGTTTAATCATAACCTCTATTGAAACTTCTGCTACTTGGAATATACACTACTATTTATAAATTCGGAAACACCTGCGATTTTCTCATTTCACGGAAATTTAAGTATATCGGTGAAGAAAAATCGTAGCGAAGATTTTAAAGATGCATTTTAAGAAGAAAAATAAAGCTTTAAACTGGAATTTGGATTTTGACTCTATGATATTTTCGAAATTACATAAAATTGAAATTTAAAAAAATATTTTTTTTCAATATTTTTGTTGATCTTTGAAGCGCTCAATGTAGATGAAATCAAACAAAATTTAATAAACAATATATTTAATAAACAATATATTTCAAGTAGATTGCCTAAGCTTTAAAATGCTTTCAGAAAAAAATTGCTGAAAAACAAAGATTTTTCACAAATTGACTTTTTTATTGTGTATAATTTTATTATTTGAAATCTTACTTTTTCTAAAATTTAAAGTTGTATATTCTTCCTCTTTAAAACGCATTTTTAAAAACTTTTCTATGATTTTTTTTCCGAGATACTTAAGTTTTTGTGAAATATAAAAAAATTGTAAACGTTCCCGAATATATAAACGGTATAGTATAACGGGTTCTAGCCCAACTGTAGGCGACTGATGCAGTAACATTGCCTGAGCTTTTTCTAAGTTTCGTCCCCTCTATCACATTTCTTCAGGAATACATATGGAATAGTTCAAACATGAGCGAGAGAACAAAAATGCAAACACCGATACGACAGCTTTGTTAGTGCAATAAAAGATTTTTTTAAAGACATTCGACAAATTAATATGATATGTTTCGCGATGACATCATGAATATAATTTTGATACATTGCGCCGTTGCCAAGTAGTATGCACAATGATATAAAATTTAAAGATCGAGATACATTGTGACGTTGTCAAATACTACACATAATGATACATGTCCCACTCGCTGTAGTCTTAAACTCATCGTCAGTATTCGTGCTCTCTCTCTCCTATTCATTGTGATTCTATACTTATCATAATATTCGCTCTTTCTTCTTCCCATTATATTCTCTCCCGTGTTCTCTTTTCTCCTTGCTCACAATTTTATTAAATAAATATGGTTTATTAAATAAATATTTGTTTTACGATTTTTTAATGATATGACTTAGTAATGATTTTAATTTAGCAACTAATTAATATAATAATATTTTTAGTAATGTAATATAAATAACTGAGCTTAATTATCAAATCATTATAAATTATTATTTGAATAGGTATTGAAGACTTATTGTCGTACTATTGAACAACTATCATATTATTAATTAATTCTAAATAATAGAGAAAGAAGATTCTTTTTCACTCGTGACAAAAAGAAACAGGAAGATTTCAAAATTACGTGATAAGTAGATGATGTCATAGAAGGGAGCGAAAAAAATATTTTAGAATTGTGGAGGAAATCTAGAAAGAAATAGAGATTAGAATTTCTTATTGTACAATTTTTATTTTTATAACTTGATTAACTTATTCGAGAAAAAAATTGCGCGCCTTCTTATCATATATAATTCTAAACCGCTGAATAGAAGCAGAGAAAAAGGAGACTGAAAGTTTTTTAAAATAACTCAGTAATATATTTAAGTATCATATACATTTTTTTATAAAACATTTATTTATTTGTTACTTTAAATGTAACGCAATGTATACAATTTCATCTGAAGCGCACATTACTAATTCACACTCCATGATTGAAATTTCATAAATCTTCACGCAATCTTTTAATGCATCACATTTATTGCTAATACAATTTTGGCGTATAGTCACACACAAATTATTGATATATATTCTCTCGCACGCAATTTTATTAAAAAGATATATTTATTTTATGGGCTTTTATGATTTTACAATAGGATGATACAAGTACAATTTTAATAGTATAAGTATATATATATAATATTTTATTAGTATAAGTCGATCTCTCTCTCTCTCTTTCTCTCTCTCTCTCTCTCTCTCTCTCTCTCTCTCTCTCTCTCTCTCTCCCTCTTTCCAAACCG
>Ga0157363_1003088_pt1 | contig 14927 bp, 8 predicted proteins | sample AttsexASBM1_FD_111477 | JGI IMG/M metagenome (GOLD analysis project Ga0157363, IMG submission 111477) | Fungus gardens microbial communities from leaf cutter ant in Ribeirão Preto, State of São Paulo, Brazil - Atta sexdens ASBM1 | ecosystem: Host-associated > Fungi > Mycelium > Unclassified ...
ATTAAATATTACTATTATGAAAGATATACATCAAGTATCTTTTTAACTCTTCTGTCAATGTATATGAGTATCCAGTAGGTATCTATGTTATATCAAATTTTTATTAACGTCTTAAATCTCATTGTTCTTCGAACAATAAAGAACAATTTTGCATAAATTTTATCTTGTTTTCACTTTTATATGTTTAATAACCTTGTAAAATGCATTAGTGAAATGGTGAAAAATTATGCATTGACAAAAAGATTATAAATATGTAGAGAGTTAAAAGTATATGTAAGCTATATTCGTGTGTGCGCGCGCGCGTGTGTGTGTGTAAATGTATAAGATTAATTTTCAAAGCGTACAAATTTTTGAACATGATGACGTTAGTGGGCTAACGTAAGTAGTCAAAGTCGATGGAAAAGTAATACAAACAACAACTATTAAAAAAAAAAGCGTTCGTAATTGCGAAATAATGTTTTTTTGACGGCTTTTTTTAAAATAAATGTTGTTTGTCAACTTTGCTACTTTTCGACTCCTCTTTTCGCTCTTCGACGGTTCTTTCTCTGACACTTTATGCGCGCATATTCTCTCTCCCCTGTCGTAGAAATGTAAGTCGGGTGTATACGCATACGGTGATGCGATTTGTGTGTACCGCCCGACGAAACTACTCCGCGTCACGGCTCTAATTAACCGATTCTCATTACGTAGTCGCGTTATACGAGAGAGGCTGCATTTAATGAGACCACCAGTACGTCGTATGGCTTTCCTTCTTCCTTCGATCCTCCTTCCTCCAACTATCTCCATCCCTTTCGTCATCTGCACATCGCTCTTCATTCCTCTCTCTCTTTCTCGCAGTTCACATCTCATCTGGTCGCCGCGCTATGTCGCGACGAGACGATCGACTTCCGTCGTGGGTGGTGGATTTTTTAGACGAGAGGAAGCAGCGGACCAATGCGGGAGAAACGCGTGCCTCCGCGACGGAGAGGAGAATTTATCGCGAGAACGGGTATCGATCTCGCGCGAGTTGGAGCGAGTCCTCTATCGAGACGCCCGCGCCAGCCAGTATTATGTGTCGTCAATTGTGCGGATAAGTTTTTCATAGGTCGATTTTAGCGAATGTTAATACGCGCAATCGCAATCTCTTAATACATGATATATCGCAATCATCACAAGCATGTTTTTCCATTTTGCGCTTAATTTACTGTACTAAATAATTAACGATAGCTAAATGCAATATCGTGAGAGTTCCCAGAACTTTTACTGTCATAACGAGCTGTGTCGTATTTTGCAAAACCGTTTTGCCGTTTTCTGTTTTGCTTCATGATTTTTCATTCTTCAACTTTTATTCGCTACAAAGCGGAATTGTGAAGAGCGATACACAATTTGCAACATAAAAAATTAACATCATAACCTCACATGATATAAGATACTAACAATCGATATTGCAATTATATCATATCGCACAGAATGAAAAATGCTATTAATCTAATTTTACGTGTAAAATAATATAAAAAATTATCTCTATATCGTTATATAAGATTTTATTATTTCTTATGCGATTTTATACAACTAAATATCTATCAACTAAAGATAAGTAATAAAGACACAATGTTACAATAAAAATATTATGGGTATAAAGAATTGAAATTAATATTTTGTAATTTTGAAACATTATATTTTAATATCAAATAAATGATTGCCTTTATCCGAATGTCGTGTATTCGACGAAACATATCGAGCGACATAACATTGGATCGGCGCGCAGTCGGCGATCCCATTCATCGCCGCTTTCCGTAGCCGATAACGGAGGTCCAGGAAGAGGAGGCTGCGCGCTTTCGTGGCAATCGGTTTCTCGGGGACACGGTATTCGGATTCGACTTCGCGTTCTTTGTCGAGGAGGTGGATGGTCTCCATCGCACACAAAGTGCCCATGTACATTGTACTCCTATCCAGGAGGATTCTGAATTCCCATTGGATGAAAACCGTCACAGGCACCACGCCCATCGGACCTTCTATAGAGGCTCACCTATACCCATGAGTCTTCGAAGAGATTCTCTCTCTCTCTCTCTCTCTCTCTCTCTCTCGTTCTCTTTCTCCCTTCCTGCTTCTCTATCTCTCTTTCTCTTCCCCTATCTCCTTCCTTCTTCTATTCCTCCCCTTCCCTCTTTCTCTCTTCTTTACCCCATGTTTCTCGTCGTTCTGAAGAGACGAAGCTTCTGTGTGCTTCCGTCAGTGTATGCACACGTGCGTGTCGACAGACACGCGCCGCGAGAGAGAATCATGGATATACATGCACGATTCGCTGCACTTTGACTCTCTTTCTCTCTCTTTTCCTCTTTCTCTTTATCTTTCCATGCAGTTTTCTCCCCTCCTTTGACTTGCACACTTGTTCTTGCCGCTTCACTACGATTTTCTATTCGCTTCTGTTTTCTGAAGAAGAGAAAAGCAGAAATACAAGGAGAGATAGAGATAAAGAAAAAGTGAGAAAGAGAGAGAAGTGAAGGAAAGGAGTAATGCTCAAAGAAGAGGGTGAGTTTACCTAACGGAGGGTACTACTTGCTCGCACTACCTTTCGAGAAAGACGAAGGGAAGAATAAGAAAGAGTCGACAGAGTAGAAAGCGCTATTAGCGAGGACTCCGATCTGCCTGTACTCGACAGATTTCTCGAAAACAATTTATTCCTTTGTCGTTTGTAATCCGGGATAAAGGATCTTGAGATAACGAGGCTTCCTGCGCACGCGTCGCTTATACACGCGCCATACAAAACATGAAATATGCGAGAAACCGTCATTAAGAATCGGTGCGGCTTATGAAATCGTTAGATTGCGTCAATCGCAGACGGAAGGATCAGTCGAGATCCTTCTCATCTAAATATATCGAAAGAATATTGTTAAGAAAATTAACTCGGAGAATATTAATAAAGGATTGTGTTGAGACAACGAGAACAGTTTTGCGGGTTAAAATGAGTGTGACAAAATATTGTATTTATTTAAGGAATGAAAAATGTTTACATAATGTAGCTTTTTGTGGTAACAAAAAATATGAGAATACGTAAAATATTTATATAGCAAAATATAAAAATTGAAGAAATAATAAGATGTATTATCTAAATGAATTTAATTATTATACTTGTGTTTTGAAAAAAAATTTGATTGAGTATCGATTAAATGTAGTTTTCAATATTGTGTATTATAATTTATTATACCATATATAAATTATATTAATTAAATTATGCAATCGTAGATTGTTTAAAACCTTTGTTGATTTTACTTTAAAGATAAAATAATTTTTTTAATTTAACAAATTTTTTGAGTAGTCAAATTATTTGAGTGCACGAGGAAAAAAATGAAATTATTTTTTTCTTCTATTTTAAATAGCATAACTAATTGGCATTCACGATCTGTGCAGTTACCGTACTATTTTCTAAGAATTGATATGTATTTTTAAAACTGCTGTAATTTGTGGTATCTTAGTCAAAGCCAAAAATTCAGAAACAAATCGCAAACGGGTTAAAAGTCACTGATTGATAGTTGGGAGATTGAGATTTGAATATGTACTCATATTCGAAGTTGTTGCATTTAGAGAGATTTTTACACAGTAATATTCAACGCGGAGTTTCCGCGCAAGTCGCGTCGCACAACTCTCTCAATTTGCTCCCGCGGGAAAAGTCCCGCGCGAATTCATTTCGCCGACTTATTTTCCCGCGGGAGTCGCTACGGGAAGTAATCGTGGCCTATGACCTCGATGGAAAATCTGGGCGAGCAAAAAGTCTCGTGGGATAGATATAGATACACGGATCCTGCAGCATACATGCACGCGGCGAAAAGGGGACGGCGTAAATCCGGCAACCAAGCCGTCATGTAATATCGCTTCTAATTCCTTTAATTAAATATACGCGCTAGAGAGAGATAGAAAGTCTAGGTTCAATCCGATAGGGCTATACGCTTCGCGAGTTGTAAAATCATAATGTGGAAACGTTGAGCTGCGCGTGTCCGGGAAAGGAAATAATTCAGGCACATTCGATCGTTCGGAAAGGTCGTAAAAATACGACGCTCTTGTATTTGTCAATGTTCTATCTCTAAAAGAATCTCAAGTTTTTAAGCAAATCGCAATTGCAACATTTTCTCTATTAAAATGCATCATATAACAAGATTTAATAATACAAATTAAAAATAAATGTTTAGAAAGGCTATAAACCAAATAACAACAAAGTAAATATATAAATTAAGAAATAAATATAATTATCATGATCTAAAGCAAACAAATAACAAACGTTTTGAGCCCGATCGGGTCATCTGTATATATATATATATATAAACATAATTAAATAGAATAGATAAACTAAATTAATATACTTAAATTAAATGGATCAATTAATAAAATAATACAAAAAAAATGGTTATCTGTAAAATCATATCCTGTCATCGTGAATATTATGTCCGCAACAATATAGCGTAAATGTTAGATGTCAAAATAATAAAAATCCATATTGGTGTCAAAATGCGCAAAATATTCACAAGCATCGTAAAAAATTCTCGTTAAAATCTATAAAAATAGTGAAAACAAATATTACACCAATACATTTTTATATTTAAAGCAAAGAAAACTCCAGAGCATTAAGTACGAAGATACTGAATATAAAGCAATGAAAGTCTTTCTAAACATTTATTTTTAATTTTCCCTATTATTTGAGGAATTAAAATTTAGTAAAATTGGGGTTAATCTCTTTCTCTCTCTTTCTCTCTCGAATTTATGAGAAAAAATAAGGGCTATTATTAAAATTCCACTAAAATTAAAAACTTTAATAAATGCAATTTCATTATTTCAGCTTGAAATAGAAATTTACATGAACGTCTACGAAGCGAATATAGGAGTATATTCAGAATACATACTTTTCGTTTTATTAATGAAAAACTGTCGCAATCTCTAAAACGTCCAAAAAGCATTGAACATAGTTTGAAATTGATTTGCTTGATCTCTAAAAAATTTCAATTTTAAATTTAAACAAGTAGCTATGACAACGTTTTTCCTTATTATTTTTAGGAATTAAAATTTGAAATCATTATTAATTTGGAGTTTGTGAGAGAGTAAAGAATACATTACTTTTTGGAAATTTCACCATGATTAAAAATTTTAACAAATATAATTTAATTATTATAGTTTAAGATAATAATTTAGATCTTTTTTTTGAATGTTTATAAAACGGATATAGAGGAATATTCTATATATATATATATTCTTCATTCTGTCCATCTTTCTGTCGAAAATCTTTAGGATTTTCAAAAGCGTGCTTCGTATACAGATCGAAATCATTTCGATCGAAATCGGATCCCAAGAGAAACAAGCGAACCGGGTGGCCCCTCTCATTTCGGGATGTTTCTCGCTACTTTTCTACGATTGAATTTCCGATTCACGTAAATCCTATCGCCGTCGTGAGATCTCTTCACTGCCGACAATACATTGGAATAAAGAAGTCGGTAAGAGGAGCGTTCTCTCGCGGTTCGGTTTATCCCTGGTGATCTGGAGCGAAGGATGTTGTGCCTCACGAATTTCACATTTCGCCCCTTCTCGCTCCGTAACCTCGACTATCTCGTATGCGAAGCAGCCCCCGGGTCAGGTCCTGTTCGAGTGTTTACGCAATAGACGCTTTTGTCCATCGAGCGATGAGCATCATTGTCTGTCCATCTGTCTGTCTGTTTACCGAATAGATATCCGCGAGAGTGGCAGGATAGAAGACCCTGTTCTCTCATCCTCCTTCCCTCTCATCTCTCCGTCTCTGCTCTTTCTCTCTCTTCCCCGTCGGCGACCTCTCCAAACTCGAAGATGTACTTTTGTGCCTTTATGAGAGAAGCTCGCCCGAGCCTCGTTCCCTCTTTTGTTCTTTGTCCGCTGCGGAGGTTTTCGTTTCCACGGTAAGAAGAGCATGAGGAGGGAGAGACGGAGGTTCCCGGTAGGATTTTGCAGGACCTTTTCATCTATATCTTCCCGATTCTCTCTCCCGCCACTCCCATTCTCGCTTTTACTCCTCCGGAGAGGGTTTTCGATTTCTCGGGATGCACCCTTAGCTCTTCAAGAACTATTCTCCAAGACAGGTTACGTACTGGTTCCTTTTAGAAACGACAAGGACCTGTATAAGCGAACTCCAAAATCGATCTCGAGATTCTGGCTGTTAAAGCTAAAGCTTGTTTCTAATTGGATGGACGCTTGTCTAAGTACCGTCGAGGTCGCGAGGGACTTTGCAAGGCGAGCCTATTCCTCATAGGGTCTGAGTTTGAAGTACGCAAACGTAACGATGAGTGCTGACTCAGATTTACTCATTATTTCAATTATTCTTCTCGTGGATATAAAGAGCCAACTTTTGTATTATTTACGGAGATTTACATAAAGTTTATTGATGCGTAGTTTTGTGTCTAAATCGTTATTGTTCGATATTAATATTAAACATTTATTCATGTATAAAAAAAGGATGAGAAAATACGTAAATTATCTTCTAGGTTTATGATATCTATGTATATATTACGTATATATATAATTTTACAATTATGGATTATCTCTGTATTTTGCGGATTATTATTTGTAATCGGGAGGAAATAGTTGGATTGTTGATTGTGAAAATGAAAACAGTTCGCACCGCTGTGTTAACAATGAAAATAAATCGCATGCAATGTCTGTTTGCGAAAACCCAGTTGCCAGATTTATCTGTCAACAAATTGTATTTAAACTGTCGACCGCCCGTCACGCTCACCCCTATATTACATATATTTTCAACGCGAAGACTGCTCTCATTGATTTCGATAATAGACCGAACGAGAGTACCAAAATCATCAGCCATCCATGATAGATGGAAAAGGTTTTAATATTTTTTTATATAATATTGTTATTGTATACCGTAGGTATAATATGTAAAGTCTTTTAGATATATTTACTTTTGTCGTCTGTGAATTTTTTGTGTATAATGTATTTGTATAATAATGAAATCAGTATATGAAATCAGTTAAATTTCTCAAGCTATTCAAGGATTTTCTTATTCTTGCTTAAAATGAAACCTAAAATGAAAAAGGATATCCAACAGCAGTAAACGCGTTCAACGCGTTCAAGAGCGAAATATCGTTCGGGCGCCATTACAGTGGCCATATTTACCCTGATCGTCAGCCTCGTAGGGGGTCTGTATACTGGTGGTGTCCATACCCACCACATAAGTGGCGTACAGACTCTATCAAAAGTACATAATGTACGAGTATCGCTATTACAGCATATATATTTGCTATCAAGATATATTTATTGCAGAACCTGATAGTAAAATTTATATGCTTTGCATTATCCGTATTATTGATATCATTCAATAAAATCAGATGAAATCCAATTTTTTAATATTGTACTTTATCTGATATACTCTTTCTAATCAGGAATAATTTAGTACTAATTACTACAAGCTTAATTAAGTTTTAATCTTTAAGGTAAGATGATCAGAACATTCCAAACAAATTTTATCTTTATAGTTATTTTCTAATAATATGTATAGACTCTTAAATTTACATTATTTATATATTCTACTTATGAGCTAAGGGAATATAAAAATGATGAACTTTAAAATTTCTGGGGAATATTTTTTATTTTTCCTTTTCTACAAGATTTTTAAGATAATATATACGTGAAATACTGTAGTCGCTTACTTACTTAAAGGTTAAATACTATATTTCTCTAGACATTATTTCTTCTCTCTCTCTTTAATAGACATGAATTGCTTTTGCGAGTTTTAAAATTGGTGCATAAGGAATTCACTTAGAAAATGGATTTGATAAAATGTTAACGTAGGAACACTTTTCATGTAATTACATTTTATTTGATGAACATGTTTAATGTAATTTATTGAATCAATCGTAAAATGGTGATATCATCGATACTCGAAGAAGACCGTCACTCGAATAAAAATTCTTGCTCTTGTGATGTTTTTCCTCTTTCTCACCTTGAATTTTTTTTTTTAAGATGACAAACCGAAAATGGAAAATTTTTTTTTTACCCGATTCCCACGCTTCGCCACGTGGCTGAAGAAAAGATGCGAGAATTCTCTTTTCATAATTCTTATTGAAACGGCCTACATCTAATAAATCATTGCTAATAAGCCATTTTTCGCTTCTTTCTTTTCATATCTCATCTTTTTTTTCTTATGGATATGGACACGAGCAAAGAAAACAAATAACTGTCGTCATTGTGCTGATAATGCTAATAATAAATAATGTGTTATATGCTACAGTAGTTAGTACAAACATTATTAGCGAATGACGAAGAAGTGAATAAAAATTGTCCGTAAATATAGGCACAACTGTGATATTGCCGGGCACGAATTTATCGCGATGAAGAAAGTGGAATGTCAAGAGGTACGTCAAAAGAGCGCCTGCTTTGAAGCTTTTATACTCTTCTTTATTTAATGATTAAACTTTATAAAGATAAAATAAAAATTACAATCATTATAAAGAGAATAATTTAGAAATAGAAAGAATCGAGCCAAGAATCGAGCAAGTAGAACTTAACTACTGAGTAGGTCATTTGGATTCGAGTGAAAATTTTAATCGATTTCTATTTTTGTATGGTTAATATTGCAGAGTTGAAGTGAGGGGGTAAAAAAACTTGGAATCTTTCTCTGTCGATCACTGCAATGAAATTGTTTTGTTGTCTTAACGCTAATTGTAATAAAAGTTTGGCTTAGATAACTTGAACTTGTCAAATGTAAATTCGATAGATTTTTGAAAATTTGTTTTCAGTAAATGCCTATTTATTAATTCAAGTATATGTGTTGTTTTCTTATATAATTAAAACATATATTCATTATCAAAAAAGCATTTTTATGAAAGAGGCGTCTTGGTGAAACAATCGCTCTATTTTCTCGGAATTATAAAATCGTGAGTAAATAATGTTGAAATCATATTTAATATAACATATTTTCATTGCATTTTTTTTTAAAGAAGAAAATATCCGACTTTCATTTTTTCGAACATATACAAATGCTCCCACTTTAGTTGCGCAAATAGTTATACTTTTTGATGAATGAATCAATATAACATACATATTTTTTCTTAAAGTTCACGTTTTCTCCCTTTAAAACATTACTTATTTTTATCTATATTTTTTTTCATAAAGATGATTTTTTTGAAAAAAAAAAATTGATTATTTCACTCTTACAAATTATTCTTTAATATTTTTTGGCACAACTTTTTCCGTTATCAAAATCTTTCTATATTTTGATATTTCGATTCTATACATTTTGGCATTTCATTTAAAAAAATAAAAAAGAAATATTTTCTATTGAGATTTGTGGTGATTACAAAGCTAGTTAAACCACGCCGTGGGTGATTTGGACCCAGACATATAAATTAAGACTTCAAAACGAGACATGTAATTGAAGGTTAACCATAAAATTGAAACTTTCAAGACTCGTCGTTATATTGATGATTATATTGATGTGACGATTTTTTGTAGTCAGATAGTTTCGGGATTGTTCGAACACACTCGAGAAGTGAATTTCTACTTCAAGCAAAAGATTTTTTAAAAATCTGTATCGACATTTCTCGCTGCTAACAGCCCTATGACTTTTTGAAGCGATTAACATTTACAGGCTTATGTATAAACGTTTCGGCGCGTAAATTACTGGCGGAATTAATTACGTGACGCGCGCGCGCGTTTCGTCGCAACGAGTGCGTGTAATGGGTTTAACGCGATGAGGCTATGGCCGAATTTGCCCCAGATGGACGCAGACCATGGATTGAGATGAACTCCGCGGGTGGGTGAACATGGAGGGAAGGGGGAGAGAGAGAGAGAGAGAGAGAGAGAGAGAGAACGAGACAGAGAGGGGGAGGGAGAAGGAGGGAAAGAGAACGAGAGAGGGGGGGGGAGAGGCAGACAGACAGATGGAGAGCACAGGATAGATAAACCCAAAGCTGGGAGAATTAGTAATGCAACCAGCCGTACATACTGCTTTACGCGCGCGTGCACGTGCCGGCTGACCAATCAAAGCCTCGCGGCACTCTATGAAGCCTATCAGATCCCTTATGTTTCCTAGAGGCTCTCTCGTTACGTGCGAGGGCATCCGATTATGTCTGTGCCCGCGCATACGTGTGTTACGAACGTGTGCACGCCATACAGGGCGTCCCATTAACTTCGTCCCTTCCCACACTCAATTGAATTTTAATGCTGGCGATTAACTGCGCGACGCCGGCGGTTTATAATTTAAATACGACAACGCAGCGTCGCCGTCCAGTTCGTAAGAATTAATTATAAACGGGCGAAAGTGTGGGTGAGCATGGCGGTAATCAATGCGCCGGTCATTTTAAACAAATCGTTACTTGATGAAATATCGATGAGAGCTGGCGAGTTTAAGCTTCACCGCAGCAGCTCGCGCGATGTCCGGTCGGTGAACGACCTGCCCCCTCTACCCCCCCCCTCCCCCTTCTCTCTCTCTCTTCCGTGACCGATTAATATAATCCTTGTCTAATTGCAAACTGCGTAATGATGATATCGTCATGAACCAGAGGAAGGTGCGATGTATATACGCGCGCATGTTCTGGCTTCCTGGCCGCGGGAGCGTTAGTGCTTACAACGTGTTTTATTCATTCTGTCTCGCCATGCGTGATTGAATTTTAATAGCCCCTATTAATTGTACAGCTTTTGCGGTTGGAATATAAATATGGCAATGTGGTGCGCTTCACCGCCGGATAATAATTCATTCCGCGTGCGTGAAACAGTCAATTACCGGACGATAATCGTTACCATGATCGCGGTATAATTTGTCAGTGGGCGATACGACCAGGTTCTCTGTTTTTAATTGTGTATAATCATCATTATTCATATTTCACCTATGAAAAGCGCTAGTTTCGTACACTTGAAGAATTATTTTCCTAATAAAAGTAGAACGCAAAACATGCATTTTTTAATTTTTTGACATGATTAAAATGCATTTGTAATAATAATAATGTTATTATTATTATTCGTAATTTATTTTATATATATATATATATATAATATTAGTAGTATTATTCGTAAATAAATAAGAATGCACTAAGCAAACATTTTCGACTCAATTATTATTATTTCTTTATTTGCTCGTTTTAAAGAATAATGTAATACAGTATTGATATTATATTCACAGTGTTTTCGAAAGAATTGCGGTCAGTTTAGACTGATCCCTTTTTAAAGATCTATTTTTCATATATTTTTTATGAGTTTTATTGCCGCTACAGGAGTGCAGGGGCGAAATGTGCGTTGAAAGCGGTTAGACGATTGAAACCGGAGAAGCCGACGAAACGCTTGCCCACTCACCGTCGTTGATGAACAATCCGAATTTTAAAAGGCCAACTGTCGCCCGCTCGTCTGACTTTGTTCGGCAAAGGAAATCCGCTCTCGTGTGCTTTTAATTTCAATATTTTTTTTTTTCGTTAAATGTATCGATGATGCGCCCATATTCGAGTGTACTACTTCGCATCATGTATTTCCACCGATTCCATATGCCATTCTCATGTGCCACGGCCAGATCTATTTGGTGAATATTTCCCAACGACGGGAAACGAAGCGCGTTCCCTTTTATTTTCAAAATCGGACACGCGCGTTAAACTACTTTTGTATCGCCGATACATCTCCGGTGGTTTCTATTTTGAAGCAGAGAAGAGGATGGTAGCGCAAATAAAATTCTTCTCGCTCACGGCGACGCAAATACTGTCAGCCGGGCCGACGTTTAAAAACGCAATCGCCGTAACTGAAAATCGAAAGCTGCGCGCTTTCAGGCGATGTATCGACAGATCCATCTTACTTCTCATGGGCGTACCTAGCCTCGAGGGGCGACGTGTCGTTTCGCGTTTTGAAAATCAACGAAATCGCCGACGGGCGAAGGATTAAATCCTGCAGTGCTGTGCCCAAGCTTTTGGCAACTTTAGCCACGGGCTTATTTGCACACCTGAACTCTTCCCCGATATAATTTAAGCGCGCTATTAATAATGGCTTTTCCGTGCGGTTGTCTACGTTTTTGAACAACAAGATTTCTATAGTGTTTTCATCTATTTGATGGCGTTGCATACAAGATATGCAAGAAGAAGCACTTTCTAAAGTCGAATTTGTGCGATTGTTATATAACTGTCACGACCGAATCATGATTATTATTTATAAATACTCTATAGATCAATATTGAATTGTAGTATTACCTAACCAACAAATACAAATGATCAACGAACGTTGAAAGGATATTTTTTCAATGACTTGATGTTTTATTGAGCAGAGATATGAGTCGTGATGATTAAATAAGGATATATTGCAGAGGGAGATATATCGCACGAAAAATAAATTGGACGCTCGCCCGATAATTTACTGATGAATAAACATAACGCGGACATTAATACCGGCACCGGTCAATAATAAATAAATTGGATGCGAAACGCGGAAAATTGTAATGTATTTACGCGTCATACTTTCGCGTGGCAACCTGCGTTTATATTCGCGCTCCGAAAGTTTTTATTAACTTCCGCGTACCGCGTAATGTTCCCACGGTAATTAACCCGGGACAATAATTCTCGCGGCTGCGGGAATAACCCAGTGCGATCCCGTTTCTGTTTCGTGCGAAGCTATTTGAAATCAATTTGTTAAGTTTACGCGTACGCTGAGTGAGACTGTATCAAATTCCAAAATTAATTTTTAATGCTTCTATGAGATTATTACAGAGATATTTTGTAATTAACTATCTTTTCAAGAGATTATTTATTATTGGTATAAAATTCTTTTACCTCTTTTATCCTAAGTCATTTTTAATTAGATTATACATGCTTTTGTGCAAATTGAAAATTATTATAAATTCTCGCAGGTACTCTTTACAGTAGTTCATTTGAACTGATTGCATTTACGGTTCATGATAATTTTATCATTTTTTTTAGCGTTTCTCTTATGTTTTTAATTAATATTAATTTTTTTTTTTTCAAATAATTTCTAACTTTCCTTTTATTCGAAAAATTTTATTTATATATGCTTCTTGATGTTTCCATCATTATATATAACTATATAACTATAAATATCATAAGATTGATTGTTTGCGTCCAACGGTAATATGAATGGATGTGAAATCGGTTGTGTAAGATTGCTATTCGCAAACGCTTGGGACGACCGAGATAGAAACGTTGCGCATCATAACAAACAGCGTCAACGCTTTTCGAAAAGATTGCAAGTAACAAGTAAACTGTAATTCCGTTTGTGCGATGACATCAATTCGACGCAGCCGGGGCATCCCAGCTGGCCTCAAGCGATTGGCATCGACGGACGGCCGGTTGCCGGTTTGTTTTTATTGAGTAGTTACTCCCGCGGAAAAAGAGGAAGCGAATATAACTAAACGCTTCGCAAAAGTACCCCGGGGGTTCTTTAGATCCCATCAATCGTGATCTGTCCGTTTTCATCGCGATACGTTTATCTCTCTTCCAGCTTCTATCAATCGTCCGTTCACATCACGCGATCGACTTAATGCAGTAGTCCGAAATATCGTTTTCGATACAAATTTTTATTTTGATCTATTCGTGATATACGCCACTCTTCTACGCTCGCGACAAATCCAACGGTGAATTTATTTGCGATTTTTATCGTATGGAATATATGAGAAAAGAAATTCGCAAAAGGCAAGATGGTAAAACGTGACTCCATTGTTCTCGACTTATGCTGCCTTTTCAAATGATTAGGGTTCTCGAGTGTGCGCCATCATACGTAGGGGAAAAAAATTGGCAATTAATACATTTCTGTCGTATGTTGGCCTCCCCTCTCCGAAATCGAATCGAACCGTCGCGACGCCATCCTCTGCGGTGCCACGTATGCTGAAAAAAAGAGCTGAGCAGAATCGAGGGAAGGACGAAATTTCGTAAATCGAGTTGGCCTTCCCCTGGAGGGTGTCGGTGCGTCTGTCCACCATATTGATCGTGGAAGCGGTAGATACCCTGCTTGCCTATACGCGCGTGTATGTATGCATAGTTGTGTGTGTGTGTGTGTGTGGGTGTGTGTGTGTGTGTGTGTGTGTGTGTGTGTGTGTGTGTGTGTGTGTGTGTATGCGCGCGTGCGTGCGTGCGTGCGCGTGTGTGTGTATGCATATATATATATATATATATATATATATATATGAAAGAGAAAATATATATACCTCTTCTCTTTATATGTATGAGCGCATATCATATACATATACGCGTGTATGTATATCTGTTACAGGACGGTTTTAGGGGTGGTTTTCACCCTCGAAGAGGATAGAGAGCGGGGCAAAGGGGGACGAGTGAAGGGTGCTGACGCTGGCACGAGGGTGGGCGAGAGGCGGCTTTACTGCGGAGGGAGGGTTAGAGGGCTATCGGGCGGCGGGGTGGGATGGTAGTATAGAGAGTGGCTGGGCAAGGAGGGAGATGAGGGATTCTGGTGGCGTTGGAGCCGACACTCGCGGGTGCCGCCGTTACCATGGTTACCACCACCCTCGCTGTGAACAAGCCCTCTACGTCATATTGGCATAGTATATTCCCCGCACCATAAAGCCAAATAATCTACCGAGTGATCCAATCTGAGAGACTCCCTGTCTAACTCGCGCCCAGCCAACTGCACTTTCGTTCGCAGATATTGAACATTCGCACGTTGGTTGTGACATGTTCCCGCTTTTGCGCTATGTTTAATGGTTGCAATGATAATTTCAAATACATATCTTTTCCTGTTGAGTTGGTACTAAAATTATAATTGAAATAGATAAAATCGTTAAATAAATGGCGACTTTAAATATAAATATGTATATTAGATAAAATAAATTGATTTTTACTTGATGTTACATCTACTATATTGATTCAATTTATTCTGTTTTGAACAAATAACTATATATATATATATATATATATATATATATATATATATATATATATATATATATATATATATATATATATATATATATATAAAAAATA
>Ga0157363_1003089_pt1 | contig 14924 bp, 10 predicted proteins | sample AttsexASBM1_FD_111477 | JGI IMG/M metagenome (GOLD analysis project Ga0157363, IMG submission 111477) | Fungus gardens microbial communities from leaf cutter ant in Ribeirão Preto, State of São Paulo, Brazil - Atta sexdens ASBM1 | ecosystem: Host-associated > Fungi > Mycelium > Unclassified ...
ATTAACTATATTTTTTTCTCAGTGCAGTTACGCAGTTCAGTTTATCATAAATCTAACATAATGAAATAATATATTTTTTAGAGACAGAAAATCCTGGATTCCTGAAAGATATAAATGCTCTTCCCTTTGTAATGGTCCTATTGTAAAATCCCTCTTTCTTTCCGCAAAATATGTATTACATAAAAATTATCCAAGAGAGGATTATAGATCCAAGGAAGTGTCTTAATGTCACCAATCTCGCCAATGAAGAAATTGAGCGTGAAAAATTGGTCTTACAATTGTGAATTGTGAAATTAATGTAAACAAATGGTATAAGCATGTCTTTATCTTAGTAACCTTAAGATTACGTTACTAATAGCTGACTAACGAATCGATTATCTTAATGTGCGTATTATCTACTCATATGTAATTATAACATATAATAGCGTAATACAGATCGTATCTTATACGCACTGACTTGCAAAAGTATTCGAAGTATTTTACATCATATGCATTAATTTATAAATAAATTGAATGAAACAGTAATTATACTAGATTTGCCTTGTTCTTGCATTAGTTTCTGTGATTTCACTTATCCTAGCAAACACTAAGTTACATGAAACGTACATATAATTTCCCATTCAACAATGTTGTAACATAACACACAATATTACAGTTAATTGTTGAATAATGAGAAATTACAATCAACACCATTATATGTAACTTAAATTGTTTACTGGGATTCTAGATGTGTATCGTAAAAAAAGGAAATACTCTATTATGTATTCTAAAAATTCGCGGAAGAAATTGTTTCTATTTTATATTTAATTGTTGCAATTGTGAATAACTACGAACGCATTGACGTGTTTCCGCAAAGTGATTCATGTAGATTCCTCGATGAATCTTGTGGAGGAAAATAGCTCGATAATGTTACGTATTTAATTGACGCAATCTAGATCTGGCAATGCAAAATGGAAATACCCTGGTTTCTCTGAGTGTTTTGTAATACTAAACACCTGCAAGAGAAGGGAGAGAGAGAGAGAGAGAGAGAGAGAGAGAGAGAGAGTGTGTGTATATATCATAATGCATTTCATGGCACATGAATTTCGGAAGTTGCGGTCGCATTTCCAAGAAGATCGCAATGTTCGATTTTAATAAGTTCGTTTGAGTAAATTTAGAAATACGTTTTAGATCTAATCAAAATTCTAATTGTATTAGACTTAAATTAATTCGGCTTGTCCTTGTTAATTAGTTCCACAAACAATAAATTGTGCGCGAACAGGTGAAGGAAATCCTACGAGATTAAAAATTTCCTGCTAGATCTGATTTTTTAAATCGACTTTACTAGATAATTACTTCCAGTAGTAATTATCTAGTAAAGTGAGTGTATGTCCGTAAATAATTCTATAACGTATAAAAATTATTCTATTGTGTTAAATTATTTTATAAATTATTCTATCTTGTAAAATATTCTGCGATTCTGTTTGAGTTTCCCTTGAAAAATCTTTATTTTTACGACTGTTCTTTTTAATTATAATTTATTTTTAATATAATAATGCGTTTAATATATGTTTATTACAGATTTATTTATTTTTTGAAAATATTAATGACAAACATTTTTATCACAATTGCAAGGTTTCTATTGTTCCAGATAAAAAAAAATCGATTGTGTATGTAAATAAAGTTAAACACGAAATTTTCCGCCAAGTTATGAATTATTTGTTTTCTACAGATAAAGCTGAATACTTTTACGGATGCATGGTGTTCAAGATCCATGTAATGTACGCCGCAACCTTGCTGTAGACAGCGGGTGTTTTGAAAACACCACAAGATTTTGTGCCAAAAGAAACGATGCCGATGAAGTAGTATTTAGGAGGCCCATTCAGGCTGTTCACTTGCATCAAGGGTCCACCACTATCACCACTACAGGAATCGTGACCAGGAACACCACCCACGCACATCTGCTGATCCTCTGATACTTCTGCATATCTCCTGAAAGCCATCGTACATCCATCCATCTTGACGATCGGTAGCTTGACAGTCTGTAGGATCGTGCTAGGTTTCGGATCATCTATTGATAATAAGACGATTTGTAAATTTTTAGTAGATTATTAAAATATGTAAATTCAAGATTTAAACAAAGATATGAAGATAAATATGAGACCAATTGATTTAATGTGAATTTAAAAACTGACACGGAAAAAAAAATTAATTGAGTGGTACAGCAAATCTATAACTTACTGCGTGAATTTAATATTTGTAGAAGATTTGATGATATAAATCAAAACAAATCGCTAATGTTATTCAGCTGTCAACTTTGCTACTTTAACATAGAAAATTGATTGTCTATGTATATTACAATTGTAAATTTGTTGAATCAGTAAAGTTTTCAATTGTTTTTTTTTTCCGTGGATGTTAGATATTTTTCAGAAAACAATTAATTTAATCCACTCAGGAGTTTTTCCAATTACCTTAATGAAAACTCTTATTTTTAAATGAATGTTATGATATATATTATATATGGAAAAGTATGAAAAAATATGAAAAAATATGATTAATTTATTAGCTTAAATTAATTTAAATGTCTTACTGATATCAAAAATTCCCCAACCGGCGACCTCCGCTGTTTCGCCGACGAAGTTTTTATTGAGGAGTTCACCGTTCATCATGCAAATTGGCTTTACATGTTCTGTGTATAAATCATAAAGAAAGAGAAACAGATTTAGGAAAACCAAAGTTGATCAATTGAAATTGATTAATAAAAATTAATCAGTTTACAAACTCACCGTTATAAATCACCGATTTGTTCAATCGTATTATGGCTATGTCATTTTTGAATTCCGGCTTATTATAATTCTCGTGAACAATTACCGATTCGGGCAGAAAATCTTGCACTGGCTCCGCACAATATCCTTGCTCACAATCGGGATTAGTAAGGATGTTGTGTTCGCCCAAACGAACTCCACCAACCTTGAAACTTAGATATACCTCCATATTTATTAAACAATATAAAGTCATATTCCATAGAATTTGCAGCAACATCACTGCAAAATCTCTGTAATATTACTGCAATGTTGCTGCAATGTTGCAACAGTGTTGCTACAACTTCTGTGCAACTTTGTGCTGTAGGGAATATATAAATTACAAAAACACATAATATACATTTAAATTCTTAATTAAGATTAAAAATTCTCAAATAATCTGGAGCGTCTCTCCGATATTTCTATTTTAAACAGACTAATAAACACAGAAATTGTCGTATAATTTGCAAACTAATACAGTTTCATCCATTAAGGACTAAGACAACTTTTTTTCACAAAATTTAAAATCGTTTTAATGGCAATTTTGCGACCATTGGTCGTAAAATCCAAAGCAATATAAAAAGTTGACTATTTTTTTTTAGTTGAAAAATCGACCAGCAGTCCTTAATGGGTTAATCAAGAAATGCTTATTTCATTTCTTCTCATCTTAAAAACTAAAAATAATTATGTTACGATCGAACGCTTAATAAAATACATGATAAAAGTCTCGTTTTTTTTTCTTTTCTTTGAATAATATTTTTTTCTATTTATTTATTTATTCTGTACGTACTTTTCAGGTAGATTCACTACGCAATGGGCAGCCGTGACTACGTATTGTCGATTAATTATTGTACCACCGCATCTGTAGCTTAAACCATTAGTATTCGGCTTGCTGTATCCTATTCTCGCGATCCAAGGATACGCGCCGAGGCTCGCATTTTTGCCACCAATAATGCGATCGCTGTTGGAATTGCCGCAATTATTTTGTTCCAATAACGACCAACTAGGATGTTTTGTTACATTTACTAGAAACCATTAAATTTATTATAACGTTACGCGCTTTTAACAGGAACTATACTTAATAAAATTTCTTGATGAAAATCTTTTCGTTGTCATAGATTTGCTATAAATCATATATCAATTTAAAAATAATGATTTGATTTTTTGCTTATTTAAAATATTTTTGGAAAATTATTATAACTTTTTCATATACATATAATTTATAAATTCAGATTTAACATTAAAAGTGATATGAATTTCTTACAGATTGCGTTCGAAGAAATTTAGTTTAAGAATTTGAACTACTTTTATTCATGTAATGTATGATTCAATTTATATTGTGACTCATGTATTCAGTTGTAATATTCTAAATTACAAAACTTACTTGTGGAGAATGCTGTATTGCATGAAAGTACAAGCATATAAAGTAGTGAGTATCGCATCCTGCCTGAAAGCTGGAAAACAAGTGAACAATTAATCAAGTGAGAATTAATTTTATGATTATATAATTTTAAGAAGTTATATATCTTTTTTGTTAATTTTCATACAATCTTTTACAGTAACTTTACTATCGATGTAGTTTTTATATTTTTTATATCCTTTTGTCAATACGATATTTTAGAATATCTCTTCTTACTGTAATTGATTGCATTATGCACAAGCACTAAAATCCTTGTCGAATGTTCCATTCGAACTACGTTCGGTATTCGTTAAGCTTCTACGTGTTCGCCACCTTATCTCTACCGTGCAAATTGTATGACGGTTTAGCCGATAGATCTTTATAATCAATTCACCGCAACTGTGACATATACCTATAATATTAACTATTCTGATTATCCATTGCGCGCTCGAAGTATATATCTTTGGAGTATACTTCGATATATTTTTCCTGGATGTTTATTGATTTATTAGCTCTTTTATAAAAATGTAAAGTAAGAATTGTTATATTTCTTACAAAAAGTACGTCATAATTTGATTTTTTATAATCAAACTTATTATTAGTACTAATAATTAGTACTAATAATTAGTACTAATAATTAGTACTAATAATTTTTAAATCAATTACAAAACAAAACACTCAAGTTGACTTCGAAGATAAGAGATAATAATGAAAATTCATCTAATGTTACTATATAAATTGAAAGAACAAATATCTTGTAAGTGCATAACAATTCAACGTCTTGATGATATATATTTTATGGCAATAAAAGATTTATATAATAAAATTGTTACAGAGTAAAAGATTATTAGATGGCAACAGGCAATGTTAAATCCTTCGCAATTATCATTTCTATATTTATCAGAAATGCGTGAATTAAAAAAAACGCGAGAATTTAAAAGAAATATATCAAAAAGACATTTTTCGTAAGTCAAACAATTTTTTGAAAGCTAAAAAGATATCAGTATCTCAGAAGACTAAATAAAATAAAATATCCAAGTCTAGGAAAGGTAACAAATATCTCACATTTCGTTTTGCAATTCGCTGCTATTTATTTTCTTAAAAATAATAATTACAAAAGGACGCCGTAGATAATATTTAGAATTAAGTATTACGCAAACTTCGCAATCATCAAGGGAGAATCTCCCTTCAATCTATGTACAGCTCGTAGGAACATTATCGTACAATATTTCTCTGTCGTCGAGAAGTGAACCTGAACCGAGGAACACTTCTAGACTGAGAAACAGTTTTAGATGAACCCTCCCCTCAGTCCCCCTGCGATATTGGAGAGCCGCGATCGCGTTTCGACGAGGCCTTCCCTTTGCCCTTGGATTTAGTCTCTCGTTTCCGGCTGATCGATGAGGTTGACGTGGTCGAGGCAGAGTCGGCTGGACTAGAATGACTGGAACCTTCCCGGTCCCACCTCGTCAACGTGTCTCGCAGATTTTGGCCATCGTTCTCCTCGTACGTATCCACGTCAACATGCAGATTGTCCTGACCGTTGGATTCCAGATTGGCGCGTATCTCTCTGCGCTGTTCGTCAGTATGCTGGGGACATCGTACCGATCTGGTACACAGCTTCTTCGTATGCTCAGATACGACACCGCAGATTTGCGTGAGCAGCGCCCGCTTGTCCACGAGTGACATATTCTCGTAATTCGATGGCGAGCTTTCGTTGCTACTGTGCACGTTGTGTTCGCTGCCGACGACAGTGGTTTCGCCATTCCTCTGCGAGCCGCTACCGCCGGCCGCGCCCTGTTGCTTTTGCTGCTTGCTGGAACGCTTGCTCACCCCGTTGCGATCCTTGCGTGGACGTTTACGCTTGTTACCACTATCGTTGGTTAGGCTCCAGTCAACGTCGTCATCGTCGTCGCTCAATACTCCGCCGTAATTGTTCAGGTCCTTGGAATTATTCGCGATACGAAGCGATGCAATACGCGAACTGTTCCTCCCCATGCCCATACATTTTGCTAGATGAGTAGCGAATCTACAAGCTGCCACACCACGTTCGCAATTTGGACAGTTGCATTCCTGAGATTTCTTCATCGGGTGCTGACCGAACACGTCTAGGCCGGGCGAATCTAATGCAAAAAATAAAAATTACAAAGTTGTACAAAGAATGAAAAAAAATTACGAAAGATATATACATGTATAGACTTAGAAATTTTCCATCTTCCCATTTGAAATTCTCCCTGCCCACACAGCATAAAATATTTTAGAAATATTTGCAAAATATTTCATTGCAAGATTTGAAATATTTCAGAAATTTTTAAAGAAATCTTTTTGAATTATAAATATGTCCAGGAAATCAGAGTTTTTGAAATATTCTTTTTCTTACAATATTTGTACAGTATTTCTAAAATATTTTACTGAAATGTTAGAAAATATTTTGCATAAATATTTCACTCCTTGTGAATGGTTCACTAAAAATTTTGTTATATTTGTATGTACCGACAATGGCGTAGGATTTATCATCGGGAATGCCTTCTTCGACGTCAGAATTGCCAGTCTTGGTTATACGGTGTATGTCGAATACGAAACCCATCAGAACATCATCCAACAAGTCTTCATAAATTTCTTTTGTGGCTACTTCAACATTTTCTGGTTTGCTCATGAAATCCACGAAACGTCGATTCAAGTCCTGGATCCTTTCCTCAGTCACAGACATACTGAATTTGTGATTGAGCAATTTGTTTCTATCTAGACTGGATATAGAAAAATATAAGGACAATTAGCGACTGATTAATCAAGGTATCAATTCCACCAGTTTCTAATGGCTCGTTAAGATAACTTAAAAATATTAAAATTCATAGAAATTAACAGTAAATTAATGAGCTTGTAAAAATAATCATGCATTCAAAATTCAGTTTTTTAAATATGTATATACAAAATTCAAAAATATGACAACAAAAAACCTTATCTTTTCCAAGCTTAATAAATAATTGTGATAAATAATCAATAATAAAATAGATAATAAATAAATAAATTAAATTAATTCTTCCCGCGAAAGATTTAATAAGGAAACTCAGAGCGTCGGTCGAGGGAACATCGGTAAAAATATTTGCCGATACTTGCGGGACACCCGGTATAGCACGGACGGGGTTCTAACCTAAAAAGGGAGAAACGGCAACAAATTGGCGACGTAGGGCAATCCAGGGCGAGTACCGTCGGGACGAGATGGCGGAGCAACCGGATGTTTTTCGTTCTTCCGGTTCTCCGCGAAGAAGACGTGCGGAGCGCCGTCACCGCCGATATCCGACGCCGCTCCGTTGGCTCTTGGTTACGGACGACACCTGCGCGACGACATGCGCGTCCAGTCGTCACGTGTTCCTCGTCGCGTCGCCCGTCTACCGTCGACGGAATGACGGATGGGAAGCGTCGGAAGACGCGAGACACGAGCGATGACGACACGAAGGAACGCTCCCTTCGCGCGGCGATTTCTACTTCCCGTAGCTTTATATATAGAAGTTGGAGAAAAACCCTTCGGTCCCTTTCGCGAAGAAAACAACGCTCAATTAGCGATTGCTGCGCATCGAGTCGCAGACGCACCCTCGGTGCGTGCAGACGCACCTTTTCGATTTCTTTCCCATTGCGAAAAGCTCCTTCTAGGAAAGTGCGAATAGGAGAACAGATAAATATCTAATTAATTCTATGTAATTATATCTGATAATTATCTCATTATTCAACAGCATTGATTATACTTTTTGGACCCGTTATAAGAGCCGTAAATCGTGCGATGAAAAGGCGGAGCAGAGTGGAGGAACTTAGAGCCACGTGGCCGTGTTTTTTTACTCCGAAACGAATAACGTCCGGAGCTGTGCCGAGAAAAAAGAAGGAAGAAAGCAATAATTGGCGATTCGTTTCGAAATTATTAAGAAATAATTGAAAATCTGTATTTTAACGTGTAGATTAATATAGATACTAATGTAGTGTAGATATCTATATCTATATTATATAGATATTATATGTTAATAATTATTTATTATTACATTTTAGATATTTATTTTTAGTATATTTGGCACGCACTTTAGGACTCGAGATCGTCGAGCGTGTCGATTGGCTGTCGAATTGGGAGTTCTAGGAATTTCAGGTGATTTCATATCCCACAGCCAATCCGCAGCCATATCTAGCAACTTGTCACGAGATACGATTTCATGACAAGTTAACCAACTTTCTCTTTCTAATGCATCTATATTTTAATGTATGTACACAAATATAATATAAAATATAATATATAATATAATATAATAATAATATAACATAATAATAATAATATAATATAATATAATATAATATAATATAATATAATATAATGATAATATAATATAATATAATATAATATATTCTAATGTATGTACATAAATAAATATAAAGTTTGTCGCATCGCATGCTCCAACATGCTCCAACATGCTTGCTATAGTTCCTACTTACTCTAATAAGAGCATTGGAGTGAGTAGGAGCTATGATAAAAGCACATTGGAGCAGTCGACGCGGACAAACCTATAGAGAAATATGTGAATGATTCAAAGGCTGCATTCAGCAGAATACAATAATTTTGCAATCGTTTTATGATGGTCTGCTGAGATAGGATTATTCTTCTAGATTTAAAAATATAATTCAATCAGTGCGAAGAAAACTTCTAACAGTTGCAATGTAAATGTTCTGCTGAACGCAACCAAAGCGAGTAAATCGAGTAAAGCGAGTAAGTATTTTCAAGCATTATTGACTCTGCAAAATTTTTAAATTCAATAAAATATCCAGAGGTAAATACTTTTTTTTTAAATATACATTTAATCTTTAAAGGCTATACAGGCTATAAAATGTAACGAATTTTTAGGAATTCTATGAGATTATCTAAGTTCGGAAGCACATCCGTCATAATTGTAATGGCACAAAATAGGAAGTTCGCAAAATTTTACACGTCGTATTATTGCATTATTATTGTAAAGAACGATTCCTAGATGCAGAGATTTTCGTTGTCCTGTTTGTGTTTTCTCTTTGAGGAAAACGGATTTGAGCACCACTGAAGCCGAAGTCGCGTATACAAGACATTACGAGACCCAAATGACCCAATAGCAAACGAGTAGGCTAGAGGCAACAAATTATTGTTGCCGTGGTGGGAATATTATACACCACGCTTGTCCGTTCGGATGGTTTGGAGTTTCTTGCTCTGACAAATTGGTCTCCATCACTAATTGATCGTCACCAAGAAGGATCATTCCTCGTCTTCAGCGACAACGTGACGTAGACAAGATTTCTTGAAAAAGAGGACACGGAAAACAGTGGACGTATGGAGGATGATGACGCGCCCCTTGACGTAGGCCATTTTACATAGCATCGGGACTGATGAAAGGGCCTGTTCCTTCAGGGGCAAACGCACTCGCTTGCTCTTCCTTTTCACGTATTCGTCTGCACGGATTTCAATCGAAAGCACAAGGTTGGCCTTATGAGTAGATATTGTCTCTTGAATATGAGTGACTGATATTCAGAATGTTGCTTATTGCTTGCAGATGTTCTTAATGTGGAATGAAAGCAGAAAATAAGAATAGACTGGTTTATCTAAAGGAAAAATCTCTCATACAATTGAATAAGAAAATTGGAGATAGAAATTATTACATGACACAATGGCAAATGGAATGGAGAAAATAGGTGAGTAAAATTGACTTAGATTTCTCTTTATGAATGCGAGATATAGGATATCACTTTCGAAATCATATGCGAATGTTTATGTATGATAGACTATAAAACTTGTATCCTTACTCAAATAAACAAATTAAAAAATCATGAAGAGCCAACTTTGTAAAATGTAGCTTCTTATATATATATATATATATATTCTTATATATTTATGCAAAGATTATATATCCAAATATTCTTTATTTTATATAATATTTAAATTTCTAATAAATAATTAAGACTGAAAAGTTGCATAGATATTAAAACAGTTTGATTAGTGAATGAATTAATATACATATTAAAATAATATATGGAAGTTAAGATTATGCAAGAATTGATAAACTTAATTTTATTTGATTTAATGTGTTATTTATGTTCAGGAATTTCTTTCTTTTAAATAATTCAACAAATTTTCTTGCAGAAATCCTGAAGATTGAGGAGTGTAGTCATGATCTAATTGTGGACGAAACCAATGGGATCGTGTTTGGTAATTTGATCATTCAGAAGTAAAATGTTTAATACTGTAATAATTCTAAATATTTAAAACAAAATGAATATTCTGATTTTGCAGATATGGACCTTTCACAAGATGAATCTTTAGTTGTAACTGATAGCGCAACCACTGCCAATAAGAAAGGTAATTATACTTTGTATATACATTAAGAATTGTACGATCATATTAAATTCTTAGACATTTTTAGATAATTCAGAATGTCTTAGAACTTAAATATGATTGCACAATCTTTGATAAAGTTGATAAATTGCTTTTAATTTTTGGCAACTGTATATTTTTTAAAACTAAATTTTGAGGCATCTTGTATATCTTTAAATATAATTTCATAATTTTTGCAAATTATAAATATATTCGTAATTCCCGCAAAACATAATAGTTTTGATAATATGTTTTTATTTTGTTAAAGGTGTGGTTATTTCAATTGTAACTGATTATCAATGTGTGACATGTCAACGTATTTTCCAATCAAAGGACGTAAGTTATAAGTTTTTTTAAGATTATACTTTATATATCTGTTATTTTCTCATGCTTTTCGTTCCTTTTAATGATTTATATCTTATAATTCTGAAACAGATGTTGCAGAAGCATGCAGATACATGCAGAGAGGAAGATGACTCAAACAACATACTTAGTAATGTAGCAAGTTATGATTCAGAAGAAGAGGAAGAGGATGAAGATGATCCACTTTTAAATGCTGAAGGTTTGTGGCTATGCATTAAACAAGATTATTTGTTCACTTTCACAATACAAAGAATCTTACAATCTATTTATATTCCTAGATTCGGATTCTAAGGGCCAAAAGAATAATAATGAAAAACCTCTCATCAAACCCGTGCCCGAAACGCAGTGTCATTGCTGTGCGGAAGACTTAAAGACGGCCCATAGCGGCGGAGAATACAAGTGTTCACATTGTGATCTCAGCTTCAAGAAAAAAGCATCTCTGGAAAGACACGATGTAGTCATACATTGGACTTGCGATTCGTGTACATGCAATGAATGCGGTTCTTCTTTTCGTGATAAGAAAGCCTTAAATAAGCATCGCTACACGACACACGGAGATCGCAAAATTTTTAAGTATGTTCATATCAGCATATATTTAAGTTATTTTCATTAAATATAAAATTATTGTTATAAAATTCGATCATACTCATACTTCATAATAATTTCTTTCATTTTCTATTACAGTTTTTACTAATAATATAATAAATCTAAGATTTATATTTTTATACAAAATTTTATTTTTAGATGTGATCCTTGCGACACTTATTTTTCTCGGAGCTATCACTTAAATCGACATATAATGCAGTCTGGTTGTCATGGTAACATACTTAATAAATTCAGTTGTCAAGTAAGAACACGATTATCCACTAATAATTCTTTAAAATTAGAGATTACAGAAAATTAGACATAATGAGCAAATGAACGATGTTGTAGGTTTGCAAGAAAGACTTTACGCGTAAGGATAACTTGCGGGAACACTTGCGTACTCACGCGGGTACGCCTCAGAGACAAAAAAAGAAATGTAACTATTGCCCAAAGGAATTCTTTACATATCAACAGTTATTAGTACACGAACGCATGCATACGGGAGAGCGACCAGTCCAATGCGATTTATGTCCGAAGACGTTTCTGTCGCCGCTCGCGCTGAAAAAGCATCGTCGTGTACACACCGGAGAGAAGCCGTTTGAATGTAAATACGTAAGTATTTTTTTCGAATTTATACAGTACGAGTATTTACACAATTGCTTAATATTACGTATTTCTTTTGATGATTAAGTATAGAAATAATAACACTAACTTTTATTGTGTCATTTTATATTACAAGCTAACTGAACGGACATGTGCTTTCGTAAGTTTTTAATTGTCTATGAATCGGTACTGAACTAAAGAGGTTTCAAGATACATAAAGTACACATAATTTTTACTTTACAAGAGCAATTAATTTCTATTAATGCATTTTTACGCGAATATTAATACAAGTGTTTGCATTGCCAGTGTCAGAGAAAATTTGCCGCTCGTGAAACGCTGAATCGTCACTTACGGACACACACGGGTGAAAAACCACATGTATGCCAGTATTGTGGTAAATCATTCATTCAAGCAGCGCAATTAAGAGCACATGTGTTCCATCACACTGGAGAAAATGGTTTCTACTGTGATGTGTGCGACAAGGCATTTAATCGGAAGGCGCGTTTGAATATCCACAAGAAGTTTGTACATGAGGGAGCGATTCCATTTACGTGTGAAGTCTGCGATAAGGGTTTCATGCGAAAGGAAGACTTGATGAAACACAAAGTACTACACACTGGCATCAAACGTAAGCTATATTTATGTTATAGAAGGGAATTATTATAAAAAAAATGTATATAATATTTTTGAAATACGTCGCACACTTCGTTTTATTATATTATACATAAATTTCTTTTTGCATTATATTTCAGCGTTCAAATGCGACAAATGTTCCAAGGCCTTCTCGGTGAAATCGTCATTGCAAGCACACCTCAACACTCACAGACGCGAACCGCCCCAATCATGCGTCGAATGCAATAGAGTGTTTATCCGACAAGATTGTCTGATGCGGCACATTCGGGCGAAGCATCGGGAATTATTGGAGGACGTAATGAACGAGGTTGAGAAGAAACATTTGCAAACGCAATTGTATAATATCGCATCAACCGCTGCTGCCAAAATGAAAACCGGCAAATCTAGAAGACTTTCCACCGACGAGTTGTTGAAAGCCATTGTAGATCTTTTGAGATTACTTATCGATGAGGAAACATTACAGGTATAATCTTACGTAGTTTTATATTTATACAACTTTATTATTACGCATGAATTACCACGTTAAATGCTCTCACTTGCCAGATATTTAACTTTCTTTATTATTATTATCTTGAGAGCCCAAATTGTGTACTTTATGTTACAGGTATAAGTCTTTTAATTTAATTTTGTTACATTATCTTTTAAATTAATTGTACTAATTTAATACCGGCAGCTATTTGGTTGGCCGGATGCTCCAATACAAGATGTCCTCGAGGCTGTAATCAGAAGATGCGGACATGAGCCGATAACATCGGAGACCAACATGGTATTTACTGAGAGGCTGCGACAAAATGTCAAACTTCTATTCACTGTCGTCGTCGACACAGTGAATGACGAAATAGTGAAATCTCTTTTGACAACGAAAACGGTGGACGATGTCATTCTTCACGTTTTAGAAATATCTAATCAAAATTAGGAACAAAAAGATATTATACAAGCGACGATTATACCTTTTTGAATATTTATGCGAACTATTTTTGAATATTTTAAGATTTATGCAAATATATAAAAAACAAAAAAAGAAAGTTTTGGATAACGAAGCTAAGTCATAAGAAAAACATAATCAGTAAATTGGTTTGAAAATTTTGAAGTTTAGTGCATAATTATATACGAGTTTACCGTTGTATATAATTTAATTATATTATAATTTAATGCGTATCTTTTTGAATAATTTAAGGAATATTTGCGCAAATCATTATCAGATCGATTTATTTTCAATCAATATACATTATGTTTATTATACATTATACATATTGCTCGATGGCACTTCTATTATGATGACTTCTATTTCGGTCACTCGCTCCACATTGGATTATAATATATATTGAAAAGGCTGCTTTATATAAAATATCTAAATGCAATGACATAATGTAACCAACTTCGATAATGAAATAATATATATTCTATTAAATACATTCTATTAAATAACATGTTAATTGTTTAAAATATTCATATGTTTTTACGTTTAATTTTAATTTCTGCTAATTTCATTTATAACAGTTTTTAATATGCATTAATTTGGCGAGTGACCGAGTTTGTTATTAGATTTACTTTAATTATTCTCTGCGAGAAATGATGACTTTGATTATGATTTACAACATGATTATGGTATACAACAAGATTTATATTATCGTGCACATACTGTGAGAGCAAAAAATATTCGTACAAGAAAATTTGTTATAAAAAAAAATCTTATTTATAGAAAATAAACATTAATTAGTTTTATACAATAAATACATTCTGTTCTAATATAAACAAACAAGCTTCGCTATATTCTTGATTTTAGAAATTTTTCGTCTGTACGAATACTTTTTGAGCATTGAAACAATACAACTTTTAATTTTCGCTTATTTTTCAGATGATATTTTGCATAATTAATACACATCTTTTTAGTATATATAATTTTAAGAAACGTATAGTCTATTTTATTCTTTATGAATAAATTGTTAATTATCCAACAAGAAATGATCGTCAATTAAATCGAATCAACATCAAATTGATGTTGAAATCATCGTATTTATATCAATTGATAAGACATTAATTCGGTGATTCATTTCTCGCTGGATAATATTTACTTTTTAAAAATATTTTCTCTGTTCGAATACTTTTTGCACTCATTGTATATGTCTATATACATGTATTATGTATATGTTACGCGCGCGCACACACACACACACACACACACACACACACA